>Ga0160423_10002576_pt1 | contig 15150 bp, 16 predicted proteins | sample CRUFie14St8metaG_FD_108191 | JGI IMG/M metagenome (GOLD analysis project Ga0160423, IMG submission 108191) | Marine microbial communities from the Costa Rica Dome - CRUD Field 142mm St8 metaG | ecosystem: Environmental > Aquatic > Marine > Oceanic > Photic zone | place: Costa Rica: the Eastern... | reverse complement strand
CTTTCGAGTGCACCTGTAATAACATCAGTATTAATATTACCTGATTTTTCAGCAACATCCTGAATCATATTGACTAAAGCAACCTTCGTTGATATGAATGTGTTATAAAATATTTTAATTCCCTCTGCTTCATCCCATGTACCAACTTCGTATCTTGTACCTTCTGTGATAAATGTTCTGTAAAAGTCTAATAGAAGTTTAGCGTCTCCTGTCATGGTACCATCTTCAGTACCGATGATAACCATTTCAGGATTTACCATATCCCATTTGACGGTCCCCATAGCGATCAAATATGGGTTATAGATAAATCTACCGTTAGGTATCAAATCAATAAACTCTCTCCTTATTGTACCAGGTAACACTGTTGATATTAAAACAACTAATTGTTCTTTGGTTACGTATTTATTTGTTTCTGTTAAAACATCTTTTACGATTTGATAGTCAAAATCTTTATTAGGTAAATGTGAAGTAGGATACCTTCCGTCATAATCAGGATGGTGTGGTGTAGGAACGGCGATGAATATCAATTCACGGTTCTCACAAACTTCTTTTATTGTATCAACCATTTTAAAATTATCTGGTTGTACTTCATTTATGTCGTACCCAAGTACATCATGTTTTTCGGCCATTACTTCAGCCGCGTCTTTTCCGAGTTTTCCAACTCCTATGAAACCTATTCTCATATTAATTCTTTATTTTTATTACTTATTTTTCTTTTATATTGTTTTAAACCCAAACCCTTTCTTATACAGATCTCCCTAATTTTCAAGAACCATATCCAATGACCCGCCTCATTGAAGTGCCAATTATTTAGTTTTGATAATTGTAAATCAGAATAAGAACTGTCAATCAAGTTCATTTCCTCGATTAACCTATCTTTGCTTACATCCAAGTTTACATAACTTGGTATACGTTCAAAAAAATCCATTTCTAACGCGAGGGGTAATTCTGTTTGTATATTACATAACTCACATACGTATCTTTGTGCGGGTGTCTCAATAATTTTAATGTTATCGTGTGTGTCATCATCGACTGATATAAACTCGTTAAAGTTTTTCCATACCAAACCCTCAACATTGTACTTGTTAAGTATTTCACTTATTCTTTTAAATATGATTCTCTCATACTCCTTAAACCACCCCTCGAAATCATATGGTGTATCTAATTTATCATGAATATTATGTTGGAATAATCCTTCTAATCCGAAATGAGACCAATCGTCATTTTGTCGAGAACATCTACCTGGTGATGTGATTTGTATTATTACGAATATCCTTTCATAACTTTTGTTATTGAATATCCACTTCAAACCCTCATCTAAATCTTTAAGGATATCTATGTTTGATTGTCCCGCTGTTGCACATTGTAGTAAGTCAGTATCTAACCATTCACTTACTTTACTCGAAAATATCTTAGAAATTCTATATGATATATTGTCTTTACCTTCCGCACACTTTACAAATGGTTTTAAACTATCACCATACGTCCAACTTTCACCTACAACTAACGTAATGTCTTTCTTACCTCTCTCGGCAAATATAATTTGACCAGTTTGTAGGTCATCCCATTGATGTATAGTCTCACATGAGAATACAAAATCAGACTCTTTTAAATCGGGCATGAGTTCACCTGACTCTTGAGAGTAATCAGTGTTCTGTCTCAGGTATCGTCTCTTTCCATTGTATTTACCTATAGGACCGTAGTTTGACATATACTAAATCTTAAATAAACCATTATTACTAATAAAGTATGATTTTTTTGTGTTTAAGTAAAGTATATTTTTAAATAAGATATCCGTTTACGGACTTTTCAATTACCTCGTAAATTCTATCAATTCTATCCCATTTATTTTTGATCTGATCGTAAGAAGTGTCACACCAATCGGTCAAATGTGAAATATCTCTATTATGATATTTTTTGTAATAGTATTTTGTCTTTTCTAACATCTTGGGTGCGGAAAGTAAAATGAATTTCTTATTCATTTGAACACACTTAGTTGTTTTTTCAGTAATAAAATGTCTGTCTTCGTTAATATCACTTTCTAACACTACAACAAAATCAACCAAATCGTAGGGTGTTGAGTCATAACGACGTGTATGTGAGACTTTGAAGTCGAAAGTATCCACATCCAAAGATATATTACCATCCATTTTCAAGATACCTTCTTTAACTCTTAATTTTTGTTCTATTGGTGAATCTGACATAAAATAGTCATATACAGTCTCATTTGTAAACGATGAAAGAGGTTCAAACCCAAAGTAGGATATGTGACCATATTTATTAAGGTTATTACCAAAAATTAGACCTGTAATTGCGGTCCTAAAATCTTTCGACTTACCACCCAACATCAAAAATTTTTTTCTCCCAAGATCTTTGTGTTCAATTTTAATTGGCACATAATAGTCGTCGTATTTAACAAAAAATTGTTCTACAATTAGTGTCACACCTTTTTTTCTTAGGTCATAGAATTTTTTTTCATAATTGTTGGTGGGTCCGTTTGTTAAAATTGTGAGTGTTGAGAGATCTTCGTGTATTTGTATTTTATCGATGAAGTTTTCAGATATTAATTCAGTTGTGGAGTCGTAATATATTTTTTTATTATTTTCTTTTGAGTATTTGATCAGTTTTGTAAAATCTTCATAGAACTTATCATATAGAGCGTCGTAATTAGTGAGTAAAATAATTTCACAGTCCTCTATAGAATTAACAATATTTTTAGGTCGTAATATTGACATGTTTTCATCAATACGATCGTGACCTGAATAGAACTTTAATGGTTCATTAATTATCATATCAAAGTTTTAGACTCTTTGTTTCCAAAATTCTCCAATTCATCTAAAAGATTGTATAGTGATTCACCCTTCATTAATATATTAAAGTTGTGCACCAAGGTTGGTAACATTTCTTGAGTTATTTTGTAACACTTATCCATATCCCAAGATGCAATTGTCTCCATCACTTTAACTATCTTATCCATTCTCTTATGAAAATCAAATTCTTCATCGTAACTCTCATCCCACCATTTGTCAAATGTTTTAAAACCTTGTTTTCTCAGAACTTTAAGTGATTGTGGATTACCTACCATAATAAATGGTTGTGCACAGAAGATAGGTTTATATATTTTTTCTGAAAAAAACACGGTTTCTTGATGTATTAATGATTCACTAACAATATTGACGAAAGATTCCATATGTGCCGTAGTATTAAAAGTATCCGCCTTGTTATTTTCAAGGTCAGGTTCATCATACCACGTGTGAACACGACAATCATAGTCTTTATAAAAATTTACTAAATCTTTTTTCCATTCATATACGTCAGGTACTTGACCTTCAACCCATTGTCTATAAAATTCTTTTTCATCTGTATCTGCACCACCAAGAGTTGATATAAACTTGTCTTTGAAGATGTCTTTACTATTGAGTATGCCAAATAGAATCACCCTGTGTAGTTTTGGTACACGGTTAAAATTTAAAAAATGATGAGTCTTTCTTTTTGTTAATGAATGACTAATAAATTTCTCTAATTTTTCTCTCGCAACTCGGTCTGCATTTGGATCTGTTATGTGACCTGGGTTTGTAAACCACAAATTTGATTGGAAGTAAGAATATTCTATAATCTTGAATGAATCTTTACCTATTAACCCTCTTTCTTCTAATGATTTTTTTCTTTGGTCTGCAATGAAATTAGTTGATATACCTATTAAAGAGTTTGAACTTAATTTATATTTATTTGACAATCGATCTAACCATATAAAATTTTTATCATCCTCACCAAAGAAACCTTCTGTGGGTTGTATAAAACATATTTTACAATTTCCGTTTATCGCATCTTCAATTATTTTATTAGGTATATCTATAGTTTGATACTTTTTGAATATCTCATTACTGTATATTACAATAGGGTATATATAATTTACTCTTATATTTTTAATCTCATCAAGTGTATATACCTTATGTCTATTGTAATTATGATCTAAAAAAACTTGTATCTGTTGACTCCTAAATAATTCAATTAATTCTAAAAATTTAGGATCTTCACCACCTTTTATGTGATATGGAAATTTTATACCATACGTATCTTCAATTTTTTTAAGATTAGTATAATCTCCTGTGTGCCATGGATGCACATCATATTTTGCGATATTAGAGTTTGGGTATTCTCTTTTACCGTTTCTATAAATTAATATTTCATTATAGACAATGTTCACTTAAAGTTTGATTTCCTTACAATAATTATAGAACTCTTCTAATTCGGGGAAAGTTTTAATAAAATTAGTTCCTCTCCTTTCGTCATGTGCATTAAAGAATTTATAAAAATTGTGTTGGTTTCTTCTTAAAACATCAGGTTCTTGATGAGATACCATCCAATCGTATATCCTGTAAAGTTTAGGTATTTCCATCATTGTATACCCATAAGTTACCCCCATGTCATTGTGTTCACCATCGTGTACTATTTCCTGTAATGACTCTGCTAATTTACCGTGTGACTTTACGGTGTCCGCAAAAGATTGTGGTAAAACCTGAACTGTTTGGTGAAATGGATGTCTCAAGAAAGAAGCATCAAGTGAAATTGGTGTTGTCCAAGCTCTGTCAGTAGATGCGTATTCCTTCTTTAAATCATAAACACCCTTTATCAGTTTGTCATATGACGGTACAGATAAAGCGTTGTAAGTACTCATAATCCCTATTGTTACGGTTGGACACTTTGTTAGAATTTTATTCATGTTGTCCCAAAATTTATTAAACACCAAACCATTTCTACCGTATTCTGCTTGTTGTCCCCATCCTTCTACCGAAGTATAGACAACAAAAGATTTAACTTTGTTACCATCTTCAAGTCTATTTATTTTTTCAATAAATTTATCAACTAACTTATCTGGTATACCTAAATTACTATTGATTGATAGGTTGAGTTCTCTATTTGGGTCTTCTTGGTCTATAATATAGTCTAAGACTCTCCACGTGTCTTGACCTAATAAAGGTTCACCACCTGTGATTCTAAAAGTATCTAAGTCTCTGTAAAGATCAGGCCACCATTCCCAAAACGCATCCACGTATGGATTATGTTCTGTGTGTTTGTAAGGCATCCTACCAGTTGATTTTAACCAATCAAGATTATTGAATTGATCGGTTGTTGGGTATGCGCCGTGTCTATTTATCTCGGCTACCCACTGTGATGAGAAAGAAGGTCCACAATAAGAACATTTAAAATTACACTTATTTGAAAAAGATACCTCAACGTACTTTGGGTTGTAATCTTTATCCCAACCTAATTCTTTAATTTCTTTAAGATATGGTTTAGACCAAGGTTCATGTGATTTATATACTCTATCAGATATCATATCTGAATTGTCTTCAACTTTCCAACAATAATCACACTCCTTAGGTCTTTCACCCTCTAACATTTCCTTTCTTTTAAGTTTCTTGAACTTGGTATTGTGGAGTGCCGATGGGTTACTCTTTATTTCATCAAGTGGGATGATGTGAGTATCGGGATGGTGACATGAATGTGTTCTACCTATATGTAAATGAATTGTAGTTTGTGTCCATTTAGCCAAACAGAACCCACATCCTGTCTTATCCAATACATTCTTGTAGTTTTGGAATTTTTTTAATTCTGGATTCATAATTTTACGTTGTAAATTTTACACTTTTCAGTGTGTTGGATGGTTTCCACTAATTCGTATTTTAAATTACTGATACCATCTTCTTTATAATTAATTTTACCCTGTTGCATAAGGGTAACAAATCTCTTTTCATTTTTTGCGGTGGTTTCACCTTTAACCCACTTACCATTAACGAGTCCTTCGTCTACGTGTGGTAAACAATAAAAGGAACCCTCTCTTCTATGTGGTAGAATACTATTGTTGATTGAAATATCTTCTTGAGTTATATCTACATTTCTATGTTTACTTTCATCATCTTGGTTCAAATCGAATATTAAATTCTCAGTATTGTCTCTACACTCTTCAAACGAATTAAAAGAAGTGTCATAAATTTTCATTTCTGCAATTTTTCCTTTGAAATTTATGTTTGAATGATTACATCTCCCAACAAATAGGTTACCTACCGAAGAATGTGATCTAAACTTATTTGATAATGTTATTGGTTCTGATTTTAATATATCACCATTTACATTTACTAACTTATCATTAATAAAAACATGTAAGGTCATATCTTCATAGTTGTACGATACTGTAAACCATGCCCACTGATTTTCACTACATTTAGCCCAATGGTATACAGGATTATTTTGTAAGTCGAAATTAAGGGTTGATAGTGCCCTTGAATTATTAAATGATAATCCCCAAGTCCAACTTCCGTCTTTTCTAATTATTGGGTACTCTACGAATTTTCTATCCTCATCACCTACTAACCATATAGGTACAACATCGGGTTGTTGATCGGGGGAAACTAAAACTGATATTGTATGGTTTCTGAATAGTGGTGTTGTTATCTCTCGTTTTGATGGTATCTCAATTTGTGAAGTATCACCATCAAAATTATAAACTCTCTTATTTTTTAATTCTTTATAAATTGATCTGTCACTCAAACCTTCATAATCACATCTCCAAAAAAGATCATCATCTTCTTGACCCCAATCCCAATAATCGTTTGAATACCCATTAGTTCTCTCTAAGTGTTCTTTATTTAAAAGTACAACCCCACCAAAATATTGTTCGTAACCAAGTGAATATGAGTATTTAGATAGTTTGGTTGCTATATGTATCGGTGTTTCTTCAGGATATGAATAGTCACAGGTATCATCATTAGGTAACATATCAACATCATGGAAAGCAACATAATCACAACCGTCCTCCAACGCCTTAACAGCAGCGATATTTTTCATTGATCCACGATTAAATAGTTTATCATCTACCTGATGACCAACATATACACAGTAGTCAATTCCCTGTTTAGTTAGATGTTCTTCTAACTTAGGTAATAACCTATCTAAGTGTTCCTCCCTATTTCTGTAGGGTATGCAGATTCCTAACTTGTGTGTCATATCCCAACATTCAAATGTATTTGATTATTTACCTTACTTCTTGAATGTAGAGTATATTCTAAATTGGATAATCCATCTTCTTCATAGTTCCTATATCCTCTCTCCATTTCATTGTGAAACCTCATCTGATTATATCTTATATTGACATCTGTCCAAGATCCGTTTTTATAACCCGCAGATTCATGGGATAAGGTTTCGAAATAACCTCTTCTTCTAAATGGTACTTTTAAAGTATGTTCTCTAATGAATTCATAATTTACTATTTCACAATCGGCAACTTCTAATGGATTTTCATAATCAATTAGATCCATAACCTTATAGTTTTTGATATACCTCATGTCATAATACTGAACTAAATTTCCGTCTTTATTATATGACTCAAAAGGCATTGTAAGTGAGTATTTAGTATTTTTTGTTACCTGTAGTAGATTATCTTTATTTAATAAATCGTTATAGACCACAAATTGTGATATAATACCTCTAAAGAGTTCCTCCTCTTCATTCTTACATCCAATATAAAAGTCCTCGTTATTTGTATCGGGTAAGTCTTTTTCAAATTTGGTTTTACCAATATATTCACCATCTTGGTACATCTCAATAGTTTTTCTTGGACCATTGATCTTTAAAACTACGGTGGTTTTTCTTGGGTCGGTAAGTTCACTATCTATATAACTCCATTCCTCACCATCTTCCATCAGGAATTTATATCTTCTAAATGAATCATATGAAAGTGTCAATCCAATTGACGGGATTGAGAAAACTGTATGTCTATCATAATCTTTTTCCATATCACATTCGACGTGATCAGGATGGAATGTTACAACTATTGTTGATTTTCCCCTTAGATCAGTTTTGAATTTACCTTTTGATATTGAAGTTGTTCCGTTATACTTTAAAGCAACTTGTGGACCACCCTCAACATTTATGGTCTTAGTGTCGTAGGGTATTCCCTTGAATACACATCTTTTAAAAAGGTCATCATCTTCAAATCCCCAACCCCAATACACATTTGAGTATCCATTGATTATTTGAAATACATCGGTTGGGAATATCGTTACTCCGCCAAAGTATGTGTCAAATATTGTTCTATGAAAGTTGGGATCATCAGATATAAAATCAGTAGCTATATGTTGTGGTACCCTACTAAATGAATAATCTACCTTTACTGGTATAAGGTCAACATCGTGAAACACAACATAGTTACACTTTTCTCGTAATGCCTCCTCAAAACCAATGTTTAGTAGTGCACCTCTGTTGAATAGTTTTGCATCATCTTGTTCAACAACAATTAAAACATAGTCATACCCCTTCTTATCAAGATATTTTTTAATTTGTTTCTTGAAGTGTATGAGTTGTTGGTATCTATCTCTATAAGGTACAACAACACCTAATTTATTATTCGTCTTCTTTTGGCTCATCCTTTATTGTGTGTTTGTGCCACTCATGTAAATAATACTGTATTCTTTCGTCCCAAGAAATCTTATCGATTTCCTCGAACCAAATAGTTAATGCGTCTAATGAATTACCTATTTTTTCTAACGCTTTAACTTTTCTTTGTTCTAAAAGTAATTTCTCTTCTTCAAAACTACTTGTCTTTGTTTTCTTTGTAGGCATAATCTAAATACTTATAATTTTTCTAATTAATTTATTCCAATTTCTATAAGAGTTAAAATCAGGTTTATCACACTTTAAAAACATAAATTCACGTTTTCTTATGTTTAGTCTAAAGTCACGTCTTCTAAGTTCATCGTACATTTTTCTATACTCTTTAGAAAATGCGTACGGTTGATCTAAATCCGCAACACTCTTAATTCGTTTAATTGAAGTATCATCCCATTTAAAGTGATGTACTTGTACTGAATGGGTTTGATATGGTGCTATACTTGGATGTTCCCATCCTTGCCACCTCCAAGTAGTATGACCATTTATTTTTGCATAATGTTGTCCATTAGTAATCTCAACATCCCCTCTAACTAAAGATACCTTATTTGGACATGCATTACTCAAGGGATACCTGAAAAAACCTGCATGTGGGTATTGTTGAAATATTGATTTTTCTTCTTCTAATTGTGAGAACTCACCATTCGGTCCAATACGATCGATAAACCCACCTCTCGCAATTTCCCATAAATTATCATCACATGAAGACACTAACTTATCTAAACTATTATTTGGGTAGAGTTGAAACTCGTCGATGTCTGCAATTATCCACCAATCTCTTTTCTTTTTATTTTTATACATATTGTATAAAATTGTAACCTTCTCCCAATCATATACTCTTTCACGAACAACACCCAAGACTTTACAATTATCGTAAGAGTTGATAATTGGTTTTGACCTATTTACTATTCTTGGTGTTAATTCTGATTCGTATAGAACGAAGTTAAGTTCGTCTACATACTTTGAGTAGTGCTCAATAAAATGAGGTAATAATTCATAACCATGACCTAATACACATAATAACCTAACCATTCTTCTTCACTATAGTAATTCCTGTTGAAGATGGTTTTGTATTTAATTGACCGTGATTAAATAAATCCAAAACTGTCCAATCAGGATCATTTTTTAAATCATTCACTAATTTAGAAGGACCATCGAAGGGGAAGAAGTCTTTTTTTGCATCTTCTGACACTAAAAGGGTTTCGGAATATGTATAATCAGTATCATGAAGCAATATCAAACCGTTAGGATTCAATATTGTTGAATACAAATCAAAGTCCTTCTTCACACCTTCATATGAATGATCCCCATCGATAAAGAGTAAATCAATATCGATGTTTTCTTTGACAAAGAAGTCATAAAATGCCCTCTCTGACTTTTCTTTAATAAATCTTGGATAAAATGTTTTTCTATAAAAACTATTTTCATCATCTATTGTACTTTGTCCACCAACCCCATTACATGGGTCGACAACATACGTACATCCTATATCACCCCAACTATACGCTCTATCACCTTCAAAAATATTTTGACTATGTAGGTCTAATCTAGCTTGGGTCATTATTCTTGGTATATAACCTCCACCTGAACCAATACACACACAACTTTTATATCTCATGTGTTGAATTAGTGAGTAAACAATCCAACCATCACCTATATGTGATTTGGTTGCACCGTGTGTCCATATAAATGGTAATTTTTTACCATTGTCCGTTGTGATATGTGATTCTATGTATTCTTGATTACTTATCATAACTTCATGAAATCAGGTCTTTGGTTTGAGGGGGTATATTTTGTTATTGGTCTAATTATGTTATTGGTTAATGTTGATAGTCTTGTGTCTTTAGTTATCTTAGTACCACTTAGTTTACAAGAAAGTGCAATTGATATCCCTTCACCCGCCCCACTCACATATTTATCGAGTGAAAGGTCACAATACTCTTTAATTATTTGTAACTTATCATATTCTTTAAAGAACCCTACACTATTGAAATTATTTCTGTTAAAAACTATGAAATATTCCCAAATCGTCTCTAATTCTTCAAAATCACTAAACCTATTTGTACAATATTTTTTATACTGTCTCCACTCATCACTATCCATTGGTATCTCACCAACTTTACTAAATTTTGCTTTATGAACTGAAAGTGAGTCAACGTACGAAACACCGTCAACATATGGGTAATTCTCTAATTTTCTGAAGACATCGTAATCAATTATAAAGGTATCGGCATCGATCAATATCGCTATAGGGTATTTCTTATGTATTTCTTTTACTAACTTAATTTTATCGTGATAAGATTTGAATGATCGATCATATGAGATAATAGTTATCTTACCCCAATATTTTTTAATGAAGTAGTCATAATCGTCTGTTAGAACAAAACAATTATATCCTCTCGTAGTGAGATTTTCTATTTTTTCGTCAGTACCTCGAAAGTATTTCTCTTCCCCGAAGCACATTATACCGAAACCAATGTGATTCATATAAAAAGTATAAAGAAAAAAATTTTAAAAGGAAACCCTAACTTGCTACAAACCAAATTTACTTGTACCTAAATGTCCAATATCCCGACTCAAGTTTGTATCTATGTATATATTTTCACCTATATTCCTCATTTTAGTAAAAAGGTTGAAATCCTCACCTAACCAATCATCAGATTCTCTATCATAGGTAAATTCAAAATAAGGTTTTCTTAATTTAAGAAAAAGATCAGTTTTAATTAAAATACAACCCATACCGACACCTTCAACTTCTACTAAATCTTTTTCTTCATCTAAAGGTACCCAACTGTCCCAATCACCTATATTTTTATATGCCACGGGTGTCTGAGGATTGGATCTTTTTTTATAATTACAACCAACAATATTCATATTGTGTGATAATAGTTTTAAAAGAGTTGTTGATGGGAACGTCATATCACTGTCTAACCAAAGTGTATAGTCAGATTCTACTTCAAATGAATTGTTAACTAAATGTTCCCTTTGATTTAGAAGTACTGATCCTGAATTAAAGAATAGAAATGTTTCAATACCCGCCGATTCACTTGTTTTAATTAATTGAGATAAACAATATGCGAAAGGTGTATGTACTGTATCTCTTGTGGGTACTACAATAGCAACCTTAGTTGGTTGATTGTCCCAAATTGATGTGTCTAATTTTGTTTTCAACCTTTTGGTATTGTGTCTGTAAAATTATCGTTCTGAACATACATTGATTGTCCAATGCTGATCAGTTCTTGTGTTCTTTTGGTTACCAAGTCATAATCATTCTTTGGTAAGTTAGTTATCAACCTGTAAGTTTCAGGAGTATAGGTCCCGTTTGTGAGTATTTCACTCGACCCTATACGTGATATCCTTTCAATATGACAAATTCTTGATGTGTTTTCATCATTTTTAAGTAATCTGAGTAACTTATTCTCTCCGTGACGTTTTATGATTTTTTTAAACACTCTAAATTCGTGTTTATATGTTCTAAAAAAGATAGATAGTATCTTTAGGATATTATACCTAAAAAAAAACTTTTTAAGTCTTTTTCTATCATAATGAATGTCGACCCACGTTATGTGGATTAATTCGTACTCTGATTTTTTATTTATAAGATTGAATATCATTTATATATAAACCTATACATAAGAATATAAATAAATAAATTAATATTTTAAAGGTTAGTATGTGTTTGGTGTGTCTAATCCACCGAAGTCTTCGGATTCTTTAGTTTCAGATCCTGAAGGGATGTCACCAACTGTAGGGTGATTCGCTAGACTTCTAAATGCCCCTAAAACTCCATTTAGTTTAATATTTGAACCTGCAGCAGGGGGATACGAGTTAGTTGTACCAAGAGCCCTTGATATTCTTCCCATACTTACTTCCGTACCTGTTGCTGGTATTGTTCCCATTAGTTATTATCTTTTTCAACGATGACAATTTCACCATTATCAAATTCTGTGAATATGAAGGTAATTCCGTCTATTGTTTCTTCGTGTTCGTTTATTATATTCATTTTTATAAATTGTAATCTCTTCCATCATTTACTTGACCAAAGAAAATTCTTGACATACCCCATACATGATCTTGAGGTGATTCACTTCTTCTATTATAATTTCTAAGGATCATAAATCTTATGTATTTTGTACCATACCTAAATGGAGTACTACTATTTCTATTTGTACCGCTAAAATTACCTGTGTCGTATTTTGTCCAACTTGTTGGGTAGTTTGGTGCTCCAAAGGCATAACTGTAAGTACCACCCGCTCTACCGTTCGCCAAGTATGTTCCTACAGGATATTTACCGTTACTATCTAAAGCCGCCGACCAATTAGGTAAACCATTTTGTAATCCTATCGACCATTCTCCCCCACCTAAATTCGTAACTGCAGAACCAGTGTATCCATTACTTGTTATAGAATATCTCGTATAACCACCACTATACGGATAATCACCACCAAATAACATAAGTCCTAAGAAATAGTGTACAGTACCTGTATACCAACCCGAAGCGTTAGAAACATATATAGTAGTGTCACCAGGAGTTGCAGCTCTTGTAAGTTGTGTGTCCCCTATATCTTTTAGATATCTTAAATCGATGAAATTTTTATTTTCATCATAACATGCGAACCCAATATGTCCTCCCGCTAAATTCCCTGAAGATCCTTCACTAATTGTTCTCATGTATATCACCGCCCTATAAGTTTTAGTGGTGTCTACATATACATAATCACCATGTAACCATGTACTTCCCGAACCACCAGTGACTTGAATATAATTGTCACCATCTGGTCCTCCACCCGACTGAAATGAACCTAAATTCCAATAGGTGTTATCGCCTTTAGTCAAATCTCCATCGGTATAAAATCCAAAATTAGTTGGTCCTCCGTGTATTGCCATTATAATCTAAATCTATTTTTCAAGGCATTATGGTTTTGGTGTAACTCATCATCACTTAGACCTCTATTATACACCATAAAATTTACCAAATGTCCATCCCAACTATAACTCTCATCGTTGGGGTTCAAGTGTACCTTTGAGGTACCTAAATCTATGTTTGCTGCAGTTGCGGTATTTGTAGTAGCAACAGATCCATTATAATATATTTTTCTTACATTATCACTTACTCTTGTGACCGCAGCAAAACTAAAACTACTACCACCAACTACATTTGAATTTGTGTATTGGGTTCTTGTATCCGTACCACAACATCCACCTTGATCAAAATAGATAGTATCGTTAGTCCAACCAGGGTGTACAAATATACCTCTGTTGGAGGTCCCACTACCTGAACTCTTATAGAATTTAAATGCCGCATTTGCACTTCCTGTGGGAGTTTTGAAACACCACATAATAGTATAACCTGAATCGTTATCTATACCAAGACTATTCGATGCGGGTCCAACCGCCACACACCCCGATGTTTTCCAATATGAATTTGGATAACTACCAGCGAATGAAGGTGTAGTACTAAAGTCAAAATTATTTCCGTTACCTGAAATATCAAACCAAGTAGATCCACTACCTGGCCATGATCTATCGGAATTTGCGTCTAATAGAATCTTTAGATTGTCTCTTACTATGTTGGGTCCTCTTTTGAACGACATTATTTATCATTAATTTTTCTTTCTAATTTTTCAACTTTCTCTAAAAGTTCCTTGTTGGCTTGAATTAGTAATGCGGTTAGTTTTTCATACTTGACCGCTTTGTACCCATTTGATCTTGTTGTAACAACTTCAGGTAAGACTTTCTCCACCTCTTGGGCTATAACACCAACATCATGTCCTTCATTTTTACTTGATGAATTCCAATCAAACTCATAACCATTAATTAATTTTAATTTGTCGATTGCGTTTTCTATTGGTTTCACATTATCCTTTAATCTTTCATCAGATGAAAAATACGCTGTTACATCTCCTGTCACATTTAATGTTTCATCAACTGTAACTGTTCCTGATGCGTTTACTGTTAATATTGGAACACCTGATACATCTGATACTTCAAATAAATCACCTGTTAAACTATCGGTTACAGAAAATAATTCACCTGCAGTTCCTTGAACTGTGAATACTTTACTTCCCGCACTTGTTCCTTCTACATACAGTGGTGTACTACTTGGTGATGTTACTGATTCACCCTGACCAATAGATAATGATTTTGCCAATACTAATTCACCATCTGTGGTAAGTGACGCCGCACCTTGGTCATCTGTGTGACTACTGTGACCCCACCACCAACCTCTACCAGGGTTATCATTCATTTGGAACGACATAGCGAACTCACCTGAACCTAAATGTCCGAAGTCATATCCTGACTTCATACCAATAGTATAATGACTACTATCCCAAACTCTTATTTTGTCCCTTGATTCAGTACCTACACCTGAAATAAAACCTATGTTATATCTTGTACTTGTTGAAAACCTAGCCGCCGCGAACGTACCACTCGTAATAGTTGATGCCGCTTGAGTATGTTGTGGTACAGAGGTTAGGTATCCCGCTTGTGAGTGGTCTCCCCATCCATATGCCGTCTTGAAGTTTTGAATGTTTGTTTTTGTTAGGGTTTCACCATCAATTGTCAACTGATCACCTCTTAGGAGAGCCGTCTTTCTTGCTGCCCATCCTCCTGACCAGTTACCTGTTTCAGTGTTAACCTCAAGACCTTGTTCCGCATTGACGTAAACATATTCATTTGTTTGTCCTGTTGCGTATGATG
>Ga0160423_10002575_pt1 | contig 15153 bp, 21 predicted proteins | sample CRUFie14St8metaG_FD_108191 | JGI IMG/M metagenome (GOLD analysis project Ga0160423, IMG submission 108191) | Marine microbial communities from the Costa Rica Dome - CRUD Field 142mm St8 metaG | ecosystem: Environmental > Aquatic > Marine > Oceanic > Photic zone | place: Costa Rica: the Eastern... | reverse complement strand
TACAAAAAGAAATCAATTAATTGAAGTTATTGAAGAAACATTAGATACTGATATAACTAGAAATGGAAATGCTTTAGATACACAAATTATTGAAGCATCAACTGACGAAGGTACAATTTATCCTTATGGTGGTGTAAGAGTTACTGTTAGGGTTCTATATGAATTTACTAGAGGGAGTGCATAATGGCTAAAGACGTTAAAATGAAAAAAGGTAAAGATATAATTATTGTTACTCAAGATTTTATAGACCATTATATAAAATTAGGCTATAAATTAGAGGATAAAAAGTCTGCTAAAAAAGTAGAAGAAACATCTGAACCAGAAACAAAGGAGGTCTAAATGGCTACACATCATGGTAAAGAAGGTGTCATTACAGTCGGTGGTACAGCTATCGGTAATGTAACTGGATATACTTTAGATACAACACATGACGTTGTTGAAGCAACTGCATTAGAGGATTCTAATAAATCATTTTTAGTTGGTAGAGGTACATTTACTGCTTCTGTTGACATGAATTATGATGAAACTGATGCACAACAAGCATCTTTAACACAAGGTTCAAGTCTAAGCTTTGTATTTTTACCAGAAGGTAATGCAAGTGGTGATGAAAGCTTTAGTGGTACTGGTATTGTAACTGGTATGTCTGTAGGGGTTACATTAGATGGTGTAACAACTAGAACTGTTTCATTACAAGGAACTGGTGGTATTACTATCGGTACTGTTTAATGTCTGAAAATATTGATTTTTTTGATGGCATAAGAAGTCATTTTGATACACTTGACACTCAAGTCATTGAAGTACCCGAATGGGGATTAGTTGGCGATAAAGCTATTTATTGCAAACCTTTTAATATGCTCGAAAAGCAAAAGATATTTAAGGGAGCAAGTGGAACAGACCTAATAGTATTAATTGATGTAATTATAGAAAAAGCTTTAACAAAAGATGGCAATAAAATGTTTAATGCTAGTCATATTTTAAAGTTTAAAACTAAAGCTGATACAAATATAATTGCTGATGTTGCTACTAAAATTATGGGTACTGGCAACACAGATATTGAAGATAATAAAAAAAACTAAAGAAAGACCAAGAATTACATAATGTTTTTGGTCTAGCTGAAAAACTTCATAAGACTGTTGCCGAAATCTTGCAAATGTCAGTTTATGAGTTTAATATGTGGTTAGCATATTATTCTCTACAAAGTGATGAAAGAGATAGACAAGAAAGATTAGCAAGGGCTAAAAGATAGTGGCAACTAAAAACGTAAATATAGATATAATAGCCAAAGATAAGACTAGAATGGCTATGCAATCTGCCACTAAAGGTGTTAATGACCTTAAAGATAATGTAAAAAGGTCTGTATCTGCACAAACAAACTCATTTAATGCTTTAGGTACTACAATAAAAACTGTTATTGGTGGTGTTGTTGCATTTCAAGCACTAAGATTTAGCCAACAAATGGTTATGATGGCAAGTTCTGTAGAAGAAATGCAGGCTAAATCATCAGTTGTTTTTGGTCGTTTTGTTTCAAGTGTTAGAAAAGAACTTGAAATATTTGGTGATAATGTTGGCAGAAGCACTCAAGAACTTGAACAAATGGCATCTTCAATTCAAGATACGTTTGTACCTATGGGTTTTGCTAGGGAAGAAGCATCAAAGCTTTCAGTTCAATTAACTAAATTAGCAGTAGATGTTGCATCATTCAATAATGCGAGTGATGTAGAAACAATGATGGCATTTCAAAGTGCTTTAGTTGGTAATCATGAAACAGTTAGAAGATTTGGTGTTGTAATTACAGAAGCAACATTAAAACAAGAACTTCTTAGAATGGGTATAAATAAAACCTCTACTGAAATAACGAATGCAGAAAAAGTACAAGCTAGATTAAATTTATTGATTGCAGGAACATCTGATGCACAAGGTGATGCTGAAAGAACCAATACAAGTTTTGCTAACTCAATGAAAGCATTAAATGCTGAGTTTCAAGAGTTTATGGTAGAAGCTGTAACACCAATGTTGCCTGCATTATCAAAAATGATTCAATCACTTAAAGATTCAATATTACAAACGAAAGAATTTCTAAGGTCTATTGGTTTATTAAGTAAACTAAATGAAGTTGTTCCAATCGTAGACCATTTAGCAAAAAATCAAGATAAACTTGCAGATGCAGAAGCAAAATTAGCTAAAGAAACAAAATTATTAGAAGCAATACAAAGCAAAACATTTGGTGAAAAATTAAATGAATCTATTAAAGCTAATGGTGAGTTTGGGTTATCTATTTTAGAGGGCGAACAAGCAGTTTTATCTCGCATTGAAGCATTGAAACTTGAAATTGAATCAATAAACACAAATAAAGAATTAATTTTATTAGATTCAGATGCAAGAATTAAAAATGCTAAAGCGATAGAAAAACAAATAGAAGCAGAGAAGAAAAAAAATGAATTAGCAAAAGAAAAACTATTACCAACTGATGCAACATCTTTAGGTATTGATGCAAGTATGGGTGATGTTCCAACTGCTTTTTCAAATGAAGAAAGATTAAAAGGTTTACAAGATTTAGCTAGTTTAGAAATGCAAATACAAGAAGAAGCTTTTACTAATAAATTCAATAGGATACAAGAACAAGATGAACTTTTAGCTGAACAACAAAGAATAAATGCAGATGAAACTTTGAGAATAGCTAAAGAAACTGCTGATAAACAAATGGAAATTAGGAAAAAAGCTTTTAATGATAATTTTGAATTAATAAAATCTGGTAAAGCTAGTGAAATAAATTTAGAGAAATTATCTGGTAAAGATAAAGTTGATTTAGCTAAAAAGGTTGGTAGGGAAGGTTTAGAACAACTTGCTCAAAGTAATAAAAAGGCATTTCAATTAAATAAAGCCTTTAGAATGGCTGAAGCAATAATGGACACAGCAGGTGGTGTAACTAAAGCACTAGCATCTGCTAATATCCCTTTAGCTATTGCTATAGGTGCTTTTGGTGCTATACAAATTGCCACAATTTCACAGCAAAAATATCAAGGTCGTAGACTTGGTGGTCGTATGAATCAAGGCGAACCATATATGGTTGGTGAAGCAGGTGCAGAATTGGTTGTTCCAGATAGACCATCTAATGTTGTGCCAAATAACAAGCTTGGTGGTATGAGCCAACCAGTAACAGTTAATTTTAATATTAATACTGTTGATGCTAGAGGATTTAATGAGTTATTAGTTAATAGTCGTGGTACATTAGTAAATATTATTAACAGTGCTATGAATGAAAAGGGTAAAATGGCAATAGTATGAGTGGGGCATTACCAAATACTAAATTCAATGCGATTAACTTTAAGAGTAATCAAAAAACTTTGTTTAGTGAAACAGACAGTGGCAAGTCTTTTAGAAGGCAAGTACAAGGTCAAAGATTTAGCTTTACAGTTGAATATCCACTTATGACTAGAGCAGAATTTGCACCCATTATGGCATTTATAATGAAGCAAAGGTCAAGAAAAGAAGCTTTTACTGTTACTTTCCCAAGCTATATGAATGCACAAGGCAATGAAACTGGAATTTTGTTAGTAAATGGCATTCATTCAGTTGCAGATACTACAATAGCCATTGATGGTTTTGGTGCTGATGGTGCAGGAAGGCTAAAAGCAGGAGATTTAATTAAGTTTGCTCATGATAAGGTTTATATGGTTGTTGAAGATGTAACATCATCTAGTAATTCAGCTACAGTAACAATAGAGCCACCATTAAGGGAAGCATTAGCAGATAATAGTTCTGTAACATATGATTCAGTGCCTTTTAATGTGCATTTAACAAGTGATACTCAAGAGTTTAACAGTGGGCAAAGCGATAAAGATGGTAACTTATTATTTAATTATGAGTTTGATGTAATAGAGAGTTTATAAATGGCTAGAGGTTTAACAAGTGCAGTTAAAACAGAATTAGCCAATGGTATTATAGAACCAGTAATTCTATTAGAATTTGGATTTGCAACACCAATTTATTTAACCAATGCTAGTTTTGATATAACATCTAGTGTTTCTGGTAGCTCAAGAACATATTTATCTAATGGGCATTTAAGAAATATAAGTGCTGTTAGCGAAACAAATAAACCTACAAAAAACTCACTGGTTATTAGTCTATCTGGTGTAGACCAAACTTATGTTTCAATAGCTTTAAATGAAAATATTATAAATGATGATGTTCACATTTATAGAGGATTTTTAGATGGAAATTTAGCTTTAATTGCAGACCCATTTTTATTATTTTATGGAACAATAAACGATTATAAAATTACTGATAGCACAACAACAGCAAAAATAGTTTACACAGTTACATCACATTGGGGTAATTTTAGCAAAACATCTGGAAGAACAACCACAGATAATTCACAGCAAAGATTTTTTTCTGGTGATAAAGGAATGGAATTTTCTGCTCTTACTGTAAGAGATATTAAGTGGGGTAGATAATGGCTAGTTTAAATTTATACAATGCTGAAATTAAAGATGTACCAGATATAATTGATTTATTACTTACATTTAAAGAAGAAGAAGGTTCTCATTTACCAACTGTTGATGAACCTAAATTAAAAAAATCACTACTTACCTTTCTTAAAAAAGGTCAAATAATTTTATTAAAAGATTTAGATATAAACCAACTTATTGGTTGTGCTATTTGGTTCAAAAGTACCTATTGGTTTAGTGCCAGTGAATGTATAAATCTTCATACTATTTATATTAAGAAAAGTTTTAGAAATTTTAGATTATTGACTATATTATTTGATTCTATAAAAAAGAATGCAAAACAATTACCAATTTATCTTTCTGTAACATCTGGAATAGATATAGACCCAGTTTTTAAAAAGTTAGGTTTTAAAAGTTTGGGTTCTAATTGGAGATACAATTAAATGGGTAGTATAGTAGAAGATATTTTTGAACTTGGTGCAGACATTGTTGATGGTGCAGTTGACCTTGTTGATGATGTTATATCTTGGATTATACCACAGCCAGACATACCAGACTTTGGACAAATACAAGCAGACTTAGATGCTAGGGGAATATTAGTTAATAAAAAAAGTGCTAATGGAGCTATACCTATTGTTTATGGAACAAGAAAAGTTGGTGGTAACATTGTTTTTTTAGAAACATCTGGTTCTGATAATCAATATCTTTATATGGCTCTTGTTTTAAGTGAGGGCGAAATAAATGACATTACGTCAATAGAAGTCAATGATAATCAAGTAACATTTACTGGGGATTTAGCAGATAATACACAAGTTACTGTTGCTAGTAGTGATGCCAATTTCTATGATGGTGCAAGTTTAATTACAGTAGAGCCACATTTTGGAACAGATAGCCAGACAGCTTCAAGTTTATTATCCACATTAAGTTCATGGACAAGCAACCATAGATTAAGAGGTTTAGCATACCTTGCTATCAGGTTTGAATGGAATAGAGATAAATTTGGCTCATTGCCGACTGTTCAAGCTGTTGTGCAGGGCAAAAAGGTTTATAACCCTAATTTAGATAGCACAGTTACTGGTGGTTCTGGTAGCCACAGAAAAGATGATAGTTCAACTTGGGCATATTCAGATAACCCAGTTTATCAATTATTAGATTATTTAAGGAATGATAGATTTGGTATGGGCATAACCAATGAATATTTTGATAGCAATTTTGCAGATTGGCAAATAGCAGGTGATGTTTGTGATACTCAAATAACCCCTTTTAGTGGTGCTAGTGCTATTGATTTAATGAATAGTCATACAGTTATAGATACGTCAAAAAAAGCTATTGATAACGTAAAAGGCTTTTTAAGGGGCTGTAGAGGGTACTTAAATTTTACAGCAGGTAAATATAATATTTTAGTTGAAAGCACTGGAACAGCTTCTATAACCCTTACAGAAGATAATATTATTGGTGGTATATCTGTTACAAGTAAAAACAAAAACTCAAGATATAATAGAGTAATTGTTAATTTTAATAACCCAAGTAAAAGCTATCAATCTGATACAGCACAATTTCCACCAGTAGATGAAACTGGTTTAGCAAGTGCAGACCAACATTCAACAATGAAAACAGCAGATGGTGGTTTATTGTTAGAAGGTAGGTTTGATTTTTCTATGTTAAATAGCCCATATCAAGCCCAAGAAATGGCAGAAATAATATTAAGAAGGTCAAGAACTAGTTTAGATGTTTCATTAAAAGCAGATGCAACAGCATTAGATTTAGCAGTAGGTGATTTGGTCAATATTACTCATGCAACACCAAGTTTTTCTGCAAAGCCTTTTAGAGTGCAGGGAATGACTATAAATGCAGACCACACAATAAATTTGGTTCTGTCGGAACATCAAGATAGTTTTTACACATTTGGAACTCAGCAAGAAGTTGCTACAATACCAGACACGACCTTACCAAATGTTTTTTCAGTCCAACCACCTGCAAGTGTTACTTTATCAGACCAATTAATAGAATATAATGATGGCACAGTTATTGTTGCTTTAGATATTACAATTGGTGCAAGTCCAGACCAATTTGTTGATTTTTACCAAGTAGAATACAAATTAAGTACAGATAGTGATTTTATAATTTATGCTCAAGGTTCTGGACTTAATCACAGAGTTTTAAATGTTATTGACCAATCAACTTATGATGTAAGAGTCAAAGCAGTTAATAGTTTAGGTGTTTCATCAACTTATGTATCTGCACAAAGACAAATTGTGGGAGCAATAGCACCACCATCAGATGTTACTGATTTTTCAGCAAATGTATCTGGTCAAGAAGCACATTTATCGTGGGAAGCTGTAACTGATTTAGATTTAGCTTATTATAATTTAAGATTTTCAGAAGCTACAGATGGAACAGCAGATTGGTTAAATAGTGTTGCTTTAGTTGAAAAGATATCAAGACCTGCAACATCTATATCTGTTCCTGCAAGGCAAGGTACATATTTAATTAAGGCAGTAGATAAGCTAGGTAACTTTAGTTCTAATGCAACAGCTATAATTTCAAATGTAACTAGTCCATTAAATTTTAATTCTATTACAACACAATCAGAACACCCAACATTTGGTGGCACTTTTACAAATACAGTCTTAACAGATGGGGCAATTGAGTTAGATTCTTCAGAATTATTTGATAGTGCTAGTGGTAATTTTGATGACGAAACAACAAGATTTTTTGATAGTGGTGTAGCAAATGCTGATTTTCAAGCAAGTGGTAATTATGAGTTTGCTGATGTTATTGATATAGGTGCGAAGCATACAGTTAGAATTACAGCATCATTAACACAAACAGCAGATAATCCAGATGATTTATTTGATAATAGGTCTGGAAATTTTGATGATGCTAGTTCTAATTTTGATGGTGATACCCCTGCAAACTGTAATGCTCATTTAGAAATAGCAACAAGTGATGATAATGTAACATATACAGATTTTAGAGGTTTTGTTATTGGGGAATATGAAGCAAGATATTTTAAATTTAGAGTTGTTTTGATTTCAAGAGATTTAGCAAGTACACCAGTCGTATCGGCTGTAACAGTAACTTTAGATATGCAAGATAGAATTTTTAGTGGTAATGATATTGTTTCTGGAACTGGAACTAAATCTATCACATTTACAAATCCATTCAAAAGTGGTAATTTTGCAGTAGGGATAACTGGACAAGGTATGGCAACTGGCGATTATTTTACAGTATCAAATAAAACAATAAATGGTTTTGATGTTGCCTTTTTTAACAGTTCAGATACTGGAGTTTCTAAAACTTTTGATTTTATCGCTAAAGGTTTTTAAAGGAGTAAAATAAATATGTCTCAAGCAACTGATTTTACAATAGCCAACCAATCGTTTCCATCATTTAGAAGTGATTTAAATACTGTTTTAGGTGCAATAAATACGTCAAATTCTGGTACATCAAGACCTGCAAGTGCAGTAAGTGGAACATTTTGGTTAGATACAACAAGTGCAACAGCACCAATATTAAAGTTTTTTGATGGTTCAGATGATATTACTTTTGCTACATTTAACACTACAGCAAATACAGTAAACGTTGCAGATTCGGCTTTAGACGTTGTTACAGACACAACACCACAATTAGGTGGTAATCTTGATGTAAATGGAAATAGTATTGTAAGTACAAGTAATGGCGATATTAACCTTACACCTAATGGAACTGGTAGAATTGTTTTAGGAAAAGCAAGTGTTCCTGCTGTAGAAACAGCAACTATATCTACAACAAAAACTTTAGATTTTGACACATACCAAAATTATATTCTAACCTTAGGAAGTGGCTCTAATACTTTGGCTAATCCAACAACAGAAGCAAGTAATGTAGGGCAATCTGGCATTATGATATTTATACAACCAAGTTCTGGTAATGCAGGAACAGTATCTTTAGGAACTGATTATGAAACAGTTGATGGTGGTGGTTTAAGCTTATCTGTAGCAAATAGTGCCTATGATGTTGTGCCTTATGTTATAAAAGCTGATAATTCAATTTTATTAGGAAAACCATTAAAGGCATTTAGTTAATGGCATTAAACAATTCATATTGGTTTCAAGACACTGGTTTATATAATTCAGTAGCTACACAATCGTTAAGGATAGATAGTGGTAGTAATGCTTATTTAACTAAAACGTTTAGTTCTGATGGCGATGGTAGTGGTGCAACTTGTACTCTTTCTTTTTGGATAAAAAGAAGTAAAATAAGTAATACAAGTCATTGGGTTATTACAGCAGGGGCAGGTTCACCTGCATTTTTGTTTGGGTTTAATACTTCTGACGAACTACAAATGACACAAGATTTGGGAAACCCATCTTATACAGTTACATCAAGAAAATTTAGAGATGTAAGTTCTTATTATCATGTTCTATTAAGAATAGACACTTCTGAATCTGCTAATGCTGATAAATACAAAATATATGTAAATGGAGAATTACAAGCTACCACTATAAGTGGCACAGTTACAGATTCACTTTTTGGAGCAAATGTTGTCCATAATATTGGTAGATATCCAAGTGATGTTGGAGTTGTTGATGGTTATTTGTCAGAATTTAATTTTGTAGATGGCACAGCATTAGACCCTACATCATTTGGCGAGTTTAAAAATGGTGTATGGATAGCCAAAGCATATACTGGCTCTTATGGCACTAATGGGTTTAGGTTAGAGTTTAAACAAACTGGAGTTGGTAGTGGTTCATCTAGCACAATAGGTGCTGATACTAGTGGGAATGATAATCATTTTACATCTAATGGAATAGTTGCTTCTGATTGTGATATGCCTGATAGTCCTGAGAATAATTTTCCAACACTTAATCCATTATCCTCAATTGGTATAACCTACCAAGAGGGAAATTTAGAAATGTCTGGTAGTGCAAGTAATGGTGCAATAAGCACTATGGGAATTACTGAGGGTAAACATTATTATGAGGTTTTAGCATTTGATAATGGTGCTAGTGGAAATTTATTAGTTGGTATAATTGATGAAGATTTTTTAGAAACAGTAACAACTTTAGGAACAAATAGAGGAACATATAGGTCAAATGGCATTATTACAAATCTAGCAAATTCAGCACAAACATCTGGCTCAACTTATGCAACTGGAGATTTTATTGGAGTAGCAATAGATTGTGATAATGGCACAGTTCAATTTTATAAAAATAATGTAGCACAAGGAGCAACACCATCATTTACATTTACGGCAGGAACAAGAGTTTTTGCTCATATAAGGTGTGATAATGCAACAACTATTGCTGATGCTAATTTCGGTCAAGATAGTTCATTTTGTGGAAATACATCTGTAAGTGGTAATACTGATGCTGATGGTTTTGAGTTTAAATATACTCCACCAACTGGATTTAAAGCTATTTGTGCAAAAAATCTTCCAGAGCCTACTATTAGTCCTAATGCCAGTACACAAGCTGATGATTATTTTAATACAGTTCTTTATACTGGTAATGGAACTGGACAAAGTATAACTGGTGTAGGTTTTCAATCAGATTGGACTTGGATAAAACGTAGGTCAGCTACAGAGCAACATTTGTTAACTGATTCAGTCAGAGGTGTAACTAAAGGATTATTTAGTAATCTTAGTGATGCAGAAGCTACTCGTACAGACCAAATACAATCATTTGATACTGATGGATTTACATTAGGTAATGATGGTGCAGGATTTACAAATATTAATACTAACACTTATGTATCTTGGAACTGGAAAGCAGGAGGAACTGCTGTAAGCAATACAGATGGTACTATAACAAGTTCAGTAAGTGCAAACACAACAGCAGGGTTTAGCATTGTTACCTATACTGGTAATGGTACTGGTGGAGCTACAGTAGGACACGGATTAGGCAAAACACCTAATGTATTTTTAATTAAAAACAGAACTGATAGTGGTTCTAATTGGAATGTATATCACAGTGGAAATACTTCTGCACCAGAAACAGATTCAATAGCACTTAACACAAATAGTGCAGGATTTGACTCAGACACAAGATGGAATGATACTTTACCGACATCTACTGTTTTTTCAATAGGTACTTCTAATCAAGTAAATGGCAGTTCTGATGAGTTTATAGCTTATTGTTTTGCAGAAATAGAAGGCTACAGTAAATTTGGCAGTTATACTGGAAGTTCTGCTCCAGTAGGGCAAGGCACTTTTGTATATTTAGGGTTTAGACCCTCCTTTGTCATACTAAGAGATATAAATGGTGGCTCGTGGGGAATGTTTGATGCCACAAGAAATGCTTTTAATGTTACAAATAAACATCTTACTGCTGATACTAATGATGCTGAATATTCTGGTGATACTAACAGAGATATGGATTTTTTATCTAATGGTTTTAAATTAATGAACGCTTATCCGAGTGGCTTAATTTATGATAATTCAGCAAGGCAATATATCTATATGGCTTTTGCCGAAGCACCTTTTAAATATGCTAATGCAAGATAGGAGAATATAATGGCTTGGTTATACAATGGAACAACTTTAAAGGTCGGTAAATCTTGGACTGATAATAATGGCATAAAACACCCTTATAATTGGGCAACAGCTTGGTCAGCACAAGATAAAACTGATTGGGGTGTTACTTGGCAAGATGACCCAGATACAAGCTATGATGAAAGATTTTATTGGGCAAGAGATGTAGAACGTAGCCTAACAGATGTTAATGCTGTTGATGAAGATGATAATCCAATACTAGATGAAGATGGAAACCAAGTTGTAAATAAAGGTTTAAAAACTATTTGGATTGAAAGAACTAAATCAACTGCTAATGGTTTATTAACAGTTTCAGATTGGTATGTAACAAGAAAATCAGAAAAAAATACTGCTATACCATCTGATATAAGCACTTATAGGGATAATGTAAGAACAGCTTGTAGCACTATAGAAACAGCAATAAATAATTGTGCAGACTTAGATGCTTTTAAGGCATTATTTGTAGTGCCAGTTGATAGTGATGGAAACCCTACTGGTAATGCACCTATTTATGATTTTCCAGAGGAGGTTTAATTGCCAAAACCTACAATACAAGAAATTCATGTAACATTAGAGAAACACATAGCTGTTAGTGATGAAAGATGGAAAGAAGCTATTTTAAGAATTAAAAGAATTGAATTATATATGATTAGTTCAGTTTCAGCGATAGTCTTATTATTAATAGGTTTATTAGTGAGGTAAAATTTGGTAGTTGCAGAAATTCTAACTGGTATTGCTCTAGTACAAAAATCAGTAGAGTTTATTAAGAGCAACATAGCCACAGCAAAAGATATAAAAGACATAGCCAAGCAAATTGATGGGTTCTTTGAAGGCGAAGAACAAATGAATAAGAAGCAAGGCAAGGGCATTGGCATTGCTCAACAGTTTGGTATCGAATCAACAGCATCAGATTTTATTGATAGAAAGCTTTTAGAAGAACAGCGATATGAACTTAAGTTGCTGATAAATGATAGGTTTGGATATGGCACTTGGGAGCAAATACTAGCTGAAAGAGCCGAGAAAATAAAACAAGCTAAAGAAGCACAAAAACAAGCCAGAATAAAAGCAAAACAACAACAACAAGAAATTATGGATATGCTCAAATGGGGTTGCATAATATTTTTTGGAATAGGTGTTTTTATATTGCTCTTAGTTCTCGGTTTAAAAGCTTTTGCAGATGGTAAAATGTATAATGCACCAAAAGACTACACTTATAAACAAAAGGTCTGGCAAGGCAAAATAATAGAAAAAAAATACACAACTTGTAGACTAAAGAAAAGAATTACATCAAAATACACAGATAAAAGAGCATGTATTTATGAGGGTGGAAATAAAACTTTTACAATGATGATAGAAACTTGGTGTCCAACAAAATATAAATGTGTATATGACCCTAATGGGCAAGAACCAGATATTGATAAGGTTATGGAAAGTTTGAGGAGTATAAAAGAATGACCGATAAAAAATTAGATACAAAAAAAATGTATGAAAAACCATGGAATATGAAGATAGACGAAAATAGTTTTGAATTATCTTTAAGGATATTAAGTAATGAATTTGTTGCAATAAAGATTGGTTCTACAAATTTTTCTGGTAAACTAATTGCAGGTGGAATTTTATTATTATTTTTTACTCTTATTTTATTAGAGGGTTTTGGATTGAATGAGTTATTAGTACAATGAATGTAGAAACTTTTTTAAAATGGAAAATATTGCCGAGATTAATGATGCTTGTAAGCACAATAATGTCTTGGAGATGTGCAGAATGGTTTATGGCACTAGATGACCCTACAGCATCACAATCAGCTTTTGTATCGGTTGTTATGGGTGTTATGACTGGAATATTTGGTATTTGGATTGGTCAAGAACATAAGGTGGAAAAATGAACTTAGAAGAATTAAAAGAACATATTGCTGAAGAAGAAGGTTTAAAATATGAAATTTATAGATGTTCTGAAGGATACCCAACAGCAGGGATAGGGCATCTAATCACAGAATGGGATAATGATTATTTTGATAAACCTATAGGAACAAAAGTTTCAAAAGAACAAGTTGATGCTTGGTTTGAGAAAGATTTAAATGTTGCCATAAATGATATGGAACAATTTACAGAAGGCATGAATGTAGACGAAAATGTAAAAGAATGTGTAACCCATATGGTGTTTCAATTAGGTTTACCAAGATTAAATAAATTCAAAAAATTTAAACAAGCTTTATTAGATAACGATATTGAAACTGCTCAAGCCGAAATGAAAGATAGTTTGTGGTATAGACAAACAACTAATAGAGCAGAAAGATTAATTCAAAAGTTAGGGAAAAGTGCATGATTGCAAGTTTATTACCAGTTGCATCTAAGTTATTAGGCAAGTTTATTGAGGATAAAGACACCAAAAATAAATTAGCCCATGAAATAGCTACAATGGCTGAAAAACACGCTCAAGCCCTAGCTATGGAGCAAATAAAGATAAATATAGAAGAAGCAAAAGGTAATTGGTTTCAGTCATCTTGGAGACCATTAATAGGTTGGATTTGTGGTTTATCTCTAGCAATAAATTATATGGTTGCACCTATTTGTGCAGGATTTGGAATTACTATACCCCAAGCTGATATGTCTGTAATGATGCCATTGATGTTTGGTATGTTAGGTATATCTGGCATGAGGTCTTACGATAAAATGAAAAAAACGGACACAAAAAAATGATTTGGTTTTATTTATCTATAAGCAAATATTTTTGCAGGATAGGAAATTATTTTTATAATCTTCATGTTAAAGAACTTAGAATCAAACAACATAAAGACAGCCAAAAACCTAACAAACCTTACTGTAAAAAATGTGTTTTGAAATATGCAACAGCAGAAGAAATGAAAAGAAAAGAAAATATTATTCATGCAACTCAAGGTAATAGAATTAGAAAAATTACAGAATTTTGGCTAGAATGTATGAGATGTAAAGCTAAAACAAAAAAAGGTTATTGTTGATGAGTAATTTTTATATGAAGATATTTCACTTCTTTAATAATATAGCTAATTACTTCTGGAAAAAAGCATTACTAACTAAGAAAAGGAGATAGATATGCCATATCATAAAGGTTCACATTCAAAAGGAATGAAGAAAAAAAAGAAAATGAAAAAGGGTAAAAAGAAAAAATAAATGGTTTTAGTTAAATCTATAAAAAAATTTACTGAAGGTTTAACAGCCAGACAACGTAAAACTATGAATGCTCATGCTAGGCATCATTCCCTAAAGCATATGAAGGAAATGGCTAGTGCTATGAAAAAAGGTTCTACATTTGCTCAAGCACATTCTAAGGCAATGAGGAAAGTGGGAAAATGAATGGTTTTACTACAACAGCGACAATATCCGAACTCATAGATAAAAGACCTATGAAAAAAAGAAAAGGTCGCAGAAGATACAAGATGCCCTTTAAGGGCGATTTAAGGGCTGTACAGAAGATTTTAAAGCTAAAGGGTGGTAAACTTAGGTAAGTACCTAACATCTTATAGGAATGTACTTTTCAACTATTCCTCCCAGTTGTTCAATACATTCATTAATCTCCCCTTGAACTATAAAATGTGGTGTACCTAAAGCTTTAGATTGTACAGCCCACAACTTTTGATTATCTGATAACCTGCCTTTTTTGGTTTTAAGTTCCACATATAAAATTCTACCTTCTGGATATTCAATAATTATATCTGGACAACCAGACTTCAAACCCATTCTTTTCATTCTATTATGTAGCCAAATAGACCTTTTACCCTCATTTGGAACATGAAAATGTCTGAAATTATATTTCTTAGAAAGTAATATTAGGTAGTCATTACAAGCTATTTGAATGTCTGATTCTTTAATAATGGGGGGCATAGTAATCAACCAACTTATTACCCCCCATATTATACAAAGAATTGGAGTTCTTTTGTATGTTCCTAAGTTGAGGACTGGAGGAACTTGATTAATATATCACAGAAAACCCTTATTTTACAATAGTTTGAAAAAAAATAAAAAAAAGTGCATTTGGTGTTTGACTTATTTAAAAACCTAGATTAATGTTTAGGTTAATTAATAATAATAGTAATAATAGATTGGAGTTCAAAATGACTGTTTACAAAAAAATAATCAAAGATTTAGAAAGTGTTTTACATCAGTTTGACACTGAGTATACCAGAAAAAAAATTATTGATTATAAAGAAAAGAG
>Ga0160423_10002574_pt1 | contig 15153 bp, 7 predicted proteins | sample CRUFie14St8metaG_FD_108191 | JGI IMG/M metagenome (GOLD analysis project Ga0160423, IMG submission 108191) | Marine microbial communities from the Costa Rica Dome - CRUD Field 142mm St8 metaG | ecosystem: Environmental > Aquatic > Marine > Oceanic > Photic zone | place: Costa Rica: the Eastern... | reverse complement strand
ACCAGGCACCCCCCCCCCCCAACTACCACCACCACCACCACCACACGTACAGAAAGCACAGACCTCCACACGTACGTTTTTTTGGGGAAGTGAAGCTCGCGTCGTTGTTACCGACCATGAACACGGACTCGGACCTTCCTCGTTCGAACGTGCGGAGGATCGTGAAGCAGAAGATCACGGAGCTCAAGGGCGTGGGAGGTTCGGACATCCACCTCAACAGGGACGCTCTCACCGCGCTGAGCGAGGCCTGCCGGGTTTTCATACACTTGATCAGCGCAACCGCGAACGACATATGTCTCGAGAATAAGCGTCAGACCATAAGCGTGGACGACGTGATAGGTGAGTTGGTCCCCAACTTGCGAGGCGGTGGGCGGAGTGCGATCGCGACGGAGCAGTGGGCTGACGGACTTCCCTCTCGATTTCTCCATCTTCCCGTCCCTTTGGAACCCGAGGCGCTCTGGAGGACCTCGAGTTTGGCGACCTCATCGCGGAGCTGGAGGGGGACATAGAGGGTAAGCCCAGTTTCCACTTTTTGGTGACTATTTTCGTGTGCGTGTCTGACCCTCACCCGCCCCTCCGCCCTCCCTCGACGCACCTTCTCTTCGCACCCATTCCTTGCGCCCGGGGCGACGTAGGCCATAGAACAGACATGAGGGAGAGGGCGAAGAGGAGGAGCGAGTCGATCAAGAAGAGGAAGGCTCAGAAAGCCGCCGAGGAGCTCGTGAACGAGGAAAATGGGGGTGATGGCGACCGACAGACCGATGGGAACGGGATCGTGGTTGCGGACGCCCCGGCAGTGGCCGCTGGTAACGCAGAGGTGGCGGCCCCAACGGCCTCCGCGGCTCCTGAGTCCACCGCGGGGAAAGATGCCCAAGGCGCAGCAGCTCCTGTTGGGACTGGTCCTGAGCCCATGGCCGAGTGAGAGAGGGAGAGGGGAGTGCGGGGGACGAGGGCTAGCTTGACTTTGGCCTGGGGGGATTCTGGGAAGAGAATCTGCAAGTCTATCACAACAGAGGCTTTCTTCGCCGGTGTGTGTATAATCAAGTAAAAGGTTTACACTGGTGCTTTTTCAGATTTAATAAGGTCCACGGCTAGGCGATGAACACCGCAGACCCTCCCTCCCTCTCTCAGGTCACCTCTTCTTCCGATGCTCCCTCTCCTTCTCCACAAGGAGGCACCACAACCTGGGCCAAGGCGAGAAGAAGGAAAAAGTCAGCTGCGTGAGCCCGCAAATACGAGAGACGCGCTAGGCGACAATAGAGCCCGCCTCCCCTTTGTTTAGCGAGGAGGCGTTCAGACGCTCTCGCTATCTCACCGCTTGGTCTCCTCTTTCACGTTGGGGAGGGTGTAGTTCTGGTCGAGGTAGATTCCAAACGTGATGCCAAGGGTCAGCGCCTGCAGGCTCCGGCTTCCCGCGAAAGCTTGTCCCACAAAGGCTCCCACGGCACCCCTCACGAACGCCATAAACGAAGGGAGTGCGCTCGCTCGTCGCCCCCCCTCCCCCTCTGCACCCTCTTCTGCCCCACAGTGACACGCACCTCGGGCTTGGAACGCGGAGCTTTTCTGTCGAAAAGCTCTTTTTTTTTTTAAGCGCGGGGACGTGGCGATCGGTTGCCAATTGGCGAGGGAGTGGGCGCACGGTCGGTTCCAGTGTACAAAGGCGTGGAAGATGCGTTTGGGGACGACGGTCCCGGACTTCAGCGCAGACTCGACGGATGGGCCGCTGCGGTGGCACGAATACATCGAGGGCGCCTGGGCGGTGCTCTTCAGCCATCCTTCGGACTTCACCCCCGTGTGCACAACCGAGCTGGGCTCCGTCGCTAGACTACAAGGGGAATTCAAGAAGCGGGGGGTCAAGGTTGCCGCCCTGTCTTGCAACGACACCAAGTCGCACGAGGCCTGGATCAAGGACATCGAGTCCCTCCCTGAGTTCTGCGGTCAGTGCAAGGTGGCTTTCCCCATTGTGAGCGACCCTGGGCGGGACGTCGCCACGCTGTACGGCATGCTGGACCCTGACGAGAAGGACGCCGAGGGAATGCCCATGACTTGCAGGGCTGTGTTCGTGATCAAACCGGACAAGACGCTGGCCTCGTCAATCCTTTATCCGGCGACCACTGGGAGAAACTTCCAGGAAGTGCTGAGGTTGATCGACTCCCTCCAACTGACCGCAAAACACAGCGTGGCGACGCCGGCAGACTGGTGCACGGGGAGAGACTGCATGGTGGCCCCGGCACTGAGCGACGAGGAGGCTTCCGCCAAGTTTCCCGGCGGGTTCAGAACAGTCCAGGTTCCTAGCAAGAGGGGATACCTCAGAGTCACCGGTGATCCTTCCGGGTGACCACCAGGGTCTACATCAGGGAGTTCCGATCGATCGGGACGGATAGAATGAGTAAAAAAGTTCGTTACAAAACAGCTCTAGTCCTCGACTCCAAAGATCTCGTCGAAAACTTCCTTAACCTTGTCGCCGTCATCGACTGTGGCGAGAGGGTCCTTCCTGAGCCTGTGGCGGAGGCAAAGCACGGCGACGCGTCCGATGTCCTCAACGGTGACCTCCGTCCTTCCCTCGAAGGCACAGAGGGCCTTCGCGGCACGGTTGGTCACGAGGTCCCCGCGGAGCCCATCGACGTCGAGGGTGGAGCACAGCTGAGAGATCTGCACACGAAGGTCCCTTTCGACCGAGACGTCCTTGAGCCTGTCGCGCGCCTCCTGCAGGCGGTCCTTGATGGCGGCCTGCGAATCCTTGTAGGAGGCCCTGAAGGTGGAGGGGTCTGAGTCGAAGCGCTGGCGCTCCTCTACGATGAGGACGCGGCGCTCAGGCTCCCTCTCTGTGCGAATCTCAGCCATCATGCCGAAGCGGTCCAGGAGCTGCGGCCTGAGCTCGCCCTCCTCCGGGTTGCCCGAGCCCACGAGGATGAAGCGGGCCGGGTGGGATATGGAAATGCCCTCCCTCTCAACGGTGTTCCAGCCGGAGGCGGCACTGTCGAGGAGCACGTCGACCAGGTGATCGTCCAGAAGGTTCACCTCGTCGACGTACAAGAGCCCCCTGTTGGCCTTGGCCAGCAAGCCGGGCTCGAAGGCCTTGACGCCCCCGGTGAGGGCGCGCTCGATGTCGATGCTGCCGCAAACCCTGTCCTCCGTGGCGCCGAGCGGCAGGTCGATCATGGGCACCCTCATGTAGGTCTTCGGCAGGGACTCGCCCGCGTTGAGCTTTTCCGTGGCCTCCGGCCCCATCAGCTCGCGGTCGTCAGGGGAAGAGTTGAAGGGGTCGTTCTCCACGATCTCAATCTCTGGAAGGATGTCCGCGAGGGCCCGGACGGTCGTGCTCTTCCCGGTGCCGCGGTCGCCCATGATCATGACCCCCCCGATCTTCGGGTCGATGACGTTCAGGCACAGCGCGAGCTTCATCTCCTCCTGGCCCACGATGGCGGTCAGCGGGTACACGGGCCTCGCCTCCTTCTCCTCGGCCTCGCCCGCGGACGCCGTCTCCGGCTCGGCCACCGCCTTGGCCAGCACCGGCGAAAACCCCCTGGTCCTCGGGGTGCCGGGGCGGCGACAGCCCTCGGACCTCACCGTCGCGTGGCGGCGGCCGGTCACGGACCTTACCGCGGCGCACTTGGCCCTCCCGGGGCTCCTCGCGAGGCTAGACTTCATCGCGTTCGTCTCGTGACTAGGCAAGACGTGTCGGCGCGTTGCCACCTCCAGCGTGTTCTGTTCGACCAACCCCCGTCGCTCTCCGGAAAATCCAGTCTGCAGATTCTGAGATTGGATAAGGAATTTTTGGGGGACCGGGGCGGGACGGACGAAAAGATTTCCGCGAAATTTCGCGATTTTTTTGGCATTCCCGAAATTTCCGAGGTCGCGACTGACCCAGCACAAAACAGGTAACAGGTAGTCTTTGGACCCGACACCAACACCAAGACCCCCCCACCACCACCCCACGCGCGCGCGCGCGAGAGGCATGCCTTTGCCCGGCATGAAGCCGTCGTACAAAGAGATCGCGGCGAACGTCCTGGAGGCGAAGAACTGCTGGCTGACCCTGGAGGAGATAAGCCGGCTGGCCAAGAATTCGGGGCAGATCCCGTGCGACTCGAAGGCCGAGGCCCAGCTCGTGTCCGCGCTGTACACGGACATGTGCCGCAAGAAGGAGCTCAGGACCTTCAAGTTCAAGCCCTCGTCGGACGTCTTCGGCTTGAACGTTTGGCCGGACGAGGACCCCTCGCGGCCCAACTCGTACAATGAGTACTTGAGGTCCCTTCCCCTGCCCCTTCGGGAGCAGGCCAGGGCGGAGGTGTCCGAGAACGGCACCGAACTTGAGCAGGCGAAGAAGAAGCTTAGTAAGCCCCCCGAGAATTTCACCCAGCTCAGCCAGCAGATCAAGCTAGGCGAGAGGGCTCTTCCTGGAAAGGGTGGGGCGGAGGTGAGGGGGTTCAAGAGGCCGAGGCCCCAGGACGGCCTCTCGCCGCCCAAACAGGCTGCGGCAGGACCGCCCCCGCCTAGATTGAAGAGGGCTGGCCACGACGATGAGCCCCTGAGGCAGGCCCGGACCGCCCCGCCCCCAGCGGTGGAGAGCACCAGCGCACGGAAAGCGGAGGAGGTCGAGAAGCGGGTCGCGGAGCTTGGGGAGCACAACATCGCGGTTGCCAAGCTGTGGTTGGAGCTCGCGTTTAGGGAGAGGAAGGCGGACTCCGCTTTGTCGAAGTTGGCCGTCGAGAAGTCCAGGGCCGTGCTGCACAGGTACCAGGAGGCAAAGCTCAAGATGGAGGTGCAGCTGCTTGAGACGAACTCGCAGATCGAGGAGCACGAGAAGGTCGTGGAGAACGTGATGGCTCAGAGGGGAACGAGCGTGAGCGACGTGACCATGGAGGGCGAGGACTCATTCGCCGAAAACCTGCAGGCCCTTGCGGAGATTCGCCGGTCTCAGAAAGAGCTGGCCGACTTGGCCCTCAAGGCGGTGCACCTTTCCCGTGCCGTCCTGAAGGTCCTACCGGCAAGCACAACCTGAGCGACCTTGGCGAGGCGCTGAACGTGGGCAAGAAGAAGAAGGTTAAAGCTTCACCGCCGGTAAAGTCAGCTGCAAGCGTAACTCGTAGTCTTACAACGTCCTCTGTAGATATTTACATAGCCCACGCCTAGAGTTTCCGCCCCTTTTTGTGGGAAAATATTCCAGAAATTGGAGAGATTTCTTGAGAGAGTTGGAGCGTGCGTTTCACTTCCCTTGAGGGAGCGTTTGATGCCCCCCCCCCGCGGTCAGACTGGGCGGACAACCCAAGCGGCGACTCGGAGCGGTCGTACCGATGTATCTGCAGCGGGGCGCCACCTCGCGCGGCGAGGATGAGTCTGCCCTCGACCTCGTCCTCGTCGACTTGCGACGCGCGAACGAGATGTTCAAGATCATGGTAAGCCCAAGCCCAAGCGGAGAGGACGTTGGACTCCGGCGGACTCCACCTCCAGGACGCTCGTTTCTGTGCCTGTCGCCTCTCCCCCGCTTCCCTTCTCCCCATCCACCCATCTAACCGAACCGAACGGAAACTTTTGTCGCGCTCGTGCGCGCTCTGGGGTTGGGCCCCGCGACCCGCGCAGGACTTTCGGGGCGCGATAGAGGGCTACGATCGGTGTCTCCGCTTGCTTTCGGAAAGCTCGGATCCCGCGGAACCTGGCGTGGGGGAGATGAGGCACAAGCTGTTGTGCAATCGGGCGGCCGCGTGGCTGAGAGAGGACAACCCTAGGGAGGCGTTGAGGGACTGCAAATCTGCGATTGAGATGGATGGGGATGACCCGAAAGCCCACCACAGGGGCGGCGTGGCCAGCCTTGCCCTGGACGACTTTGGGGAGGCCATCCGGATGCTCGCAAAGAGCTTGAGCTTGGGCTCCCAGGAGTCCGATGCTAAGGCCCTGTTGCAAACTTCTGAGCTCCTGGCAAGAAACGAGGAGACGTTGGTTGAACTTGGGCAGAGTGCCGCGGGAGAGGAGGTCCTGAACGCCCTTTGCAGCTGCTGTGAAAGGCTTATTGGTGTCGATGACGACAACGATTGCGACGCCTCCGAGGTTTTAGAGGAGATCGTAGGGTTAGTCAGACAAAATGCAGCATCCAAGGTTCTCTTTGAGCGAGCCAACCTTTGGAAGGCGTTTCTCTTCTACTTCACAGACTCCTACGGAGACGAGGTGGCGGCCCTCCTCAGGGAGATCGCGTCGGGTCCCCACGCGGTGCCATGGCCACCAGCTGTGACGGCAAGGCTCCTCGCCACGCTGCTGGATGCGTCAAGCTCAGACAGGGAGAAAGAAAGGTGCGTGGATCTGCTCCAGTTTGCTTCTTCAATCCCAGCCATGAACAGCTGGTTTCTGGTGAGGCCGTCCAGACATGTGGCAAGTCTCCTGGTTGGTCACGGGGAGGTTGTTGTGCCAATTCACCTGCTCTGCACCGTCATGGAAAACAGCTCACTGAGGGCCACCATTCCTGCAAGCTGTGCCGAGGGAATTGTGCAGATTCTCCTGAACTTTTGCAAGACACCACACGGTGCAGATGTTCTGGCAAGAGAGCACATCAAACCAATCGGCATGCTCGTGAGCATGTTCGAAGACGCGAATACTTTGAAAGGTGCCTTCGACGAACTGCATGACCCGAGCATACCGTCTCATTTTGACAGAATAAGCACTGCAGAGGAGGCGGAAAAGTTCTTGAAGAGGGAAAAGAAGAGAATGTACAACTCTGCCGTGATTGATCTCAAGCACTCAATCCTCGATGCCTTGAAAGAGATGGTGAGCAAAAAGCGTTGCCTGAGCAATGAGGCCTTTATTCGTGAAATAACTCCATTGGGTAAGACCTCCATTAAGCCCTCGGGACTGCTCCTCAATTTGCTGTCTTTGGCGAAACAGTTGCATTCGATGTCCCCAGTGAAGTCCACTCCTGTATTAGGTCAAGACGGTACCCCAAAGGAATATGAAAAGAGGCACTTTGCAGCAGACTTTGCGAGAAACCCATTTGGGGATGCCCTCATCGATGTGAAGGACGCAAATGAGGAGACCATGCTACACAAGCTTGTTGATATACTCATTGGCTGCTGTTCCACACGGAACGCCGCAATCACATTGTGTTCGAAGAATATTCACAGTCTCTTACGTGATCTGAGTGCCTACGCAACAGAGACAATTGTGGAGAAAACTGTCAGGCTGTACAAGTGCCTGTTTTTGTCTTGCCAAGCATTCGTCAGTGAGATCCTGAGCGGTGAAGCTGATATGGTCGCATTTACCGGCCTAATGTTGACAGGTGCGCCTGAGTTGCAAGTTGGCGCTATGAATAAGATTATTGTTATGTTGTCCAGCTGCTCTGGAGATGACTTTGCTTGGTTCACAAAGAAGGGCTCTGGCCTTGATATGTGTATGTGCCTGCTCTGTCATTGCAGGAGTGATGGAGAAAGCAAGTCCTTTGAGGAGTATGTGGATTCCAAAAAGAGCAGTACTTCTTCCTCTAAGCTTGAAGTTATCAAGTTATCGAGATCATTGTTTTTACACTGCCTAGAGAGATGCAGACTGCGGAGCGGAAACAAAGCTGGGGTGCCAAGAGGTGGCGCATGGGATACTTTCGGTCATAGTGAAATCATACAAATGGAAGGTTATTTGACTGGGAAAGTTTCCCACAGAGGCAGTCCCTCTGAGGTCAAAAGTACTGCAATCTCACAACTTGGCACAAGGGAAGGGGCCTCCCCGCCGTCTGGACGACCAGCCGCTTTGCAGCAAGGCTTCTTTGGGTCTAAGAAGTCGTACAGAAGGTCATCCAAGGGCAAGGCTGCGGCTGCAAAGAAGCTGCCGAGTGCAGTCCAACACTCTGGCCATACAGAGGCAAGGGCTGAGGGATGTGGATTCAGAGAGTCTGAAGGCATGGAAGAGGGGGGCACTGTGAATCCGTGCTTAAAGTGTGAGGTGTTGGAGGAAGAAACAGGCACCCTGAAAGAAGAAGACGGTGTTGAGCTCAAGGTTGTGTGGGACAGCACCCCAAGCGGTGACATCAAGAAACATCGCACTACCTGGGCCAACATGGACCAAAGAGACAAACTCTCTTGGAGCCAGTCAAGTACAGAGGTCAATGCCATAGTCAAAGTTCCAAAAGGAACAAAGGCCACTGATGTGGAAGTGGTGTTGACACCAACGCGACTGCTTGTTAAGCTGGGGTGGTATGGAAGAGTTTTTGATGGTCCTTTGAGTAGAAGGTGCAAAGCCAGTGAAAGTTGGTGGATTTTGGACGGGGAGCAGATCGAAATCTGCATTCCGAAGGACGACAAGCATTTTTGGCGGTCCCTGTTTGAGGGAGGTCAGATGAAAAGCTACTACGAAGTTCTGCAAGAGCTAGTTCACGCAGACGAACCTGCCCAAAGCTACGAGGACCTGCCTGATGAAGCAAAAGATCTTGTGGATGAGCTGAGGGAGAGGCAAGAGCTAGTTTCTGAGGGTCTCATTGACCCTGACATCTTTGACGACTTCCGCTGTGTCCTCAGCGACGGGGATGGAGCAAAATAAACACACAAAGCAAGACCTTAAATTTTGATTTACAATAGCATTACTGGAACATGGTGTACCAACCCATCCGTTGAAGGGAAAAGTCCGTTTACGATCAAGGACATCACGCAACCTTGCTCCAACAGGCTCGGATGAAACCGTGCTCAACTGAGGGCTTCCTGTCAAGGAGTACAGAGAGCTTTGAACAAAATGTGCGAGCCACGTTCATGTTCTGCACATTCAAAGCTCGTCCAACTCCTCTTGTGAGCTGAAAGCCATCCACCGTCATGTACATGGCCAGGTACGCAGTGAGCGATGTGGGTTTGTCTTCTGCCAAGCACTCGTACAACCTTTCTGAAAATGTTTTGCTGAAGTCATCGTCACCCTCAGAGCAGACATGCGCAAAACCAAGGAGATGTGGATCAGTTGTATACTTGCCGACAATCTCCTGGATATCTGACCTGCCATGAAACGTACGTCCCGTGAATCTCTGACCCAGTTTCCTCTTCACATATAGTCTCCTCCTCTGAGGTGGAATACTGATGGATCCAACCTCGTCGCTGGAGTTTTCCTCAATCTCTTCGTCACTTGCAGACACTTTCACAGGCCTTCTCCAGTACTTGCCATCTTTTCCCTTCACCATAATGCTCCTGATCTTTGACCTCTCGGGGAGAATGGTTGGAGTCAAGCACTCATACTTGTATGTGCCACCCTTCTCCTCCACCTCAATCTCCAACAGGCAGCGCACCTCTCGCCACGACTCAACATCAACAGCCTCCATGCAGCGATTTTCGACTCCAAGAACATACAAGTGCCGAAGCGCTTGCAGGTGGGATCTGTTGTCCGTTGTGGACGTTGGAAAGTGAGGGAACAAGGACACCAAAATAGCTGCAATTGCCTTTGGGGAGGTCCCGAAAGACAACTGGCCCCCACCAAGGAAGAGAAAGCCAATGGCCATGGAAACAGACATGGAAGTGGCATAAGTTATCCGACCAGACTTCGTGTTGTCCCTCATATGCAGACTTCGAAGCAATTTGAAGGTTTCAAGGTCCCCGCTTCCGGCCATAACCAGCGATAGGGACAAAGCAATCACACAAATACACTGCTCTAGCGTAGGCTTGTCGGCCCTGTTGCATGTCGAGGCGTGGACCATGGCGATGTCTGGGCTCTTTGACTTGAATGTCAGAAGCTTAAGAATATTGTCCAACAAAATTTTCTTTGCGTCCCTATCTGAACTGCCAGCATACCTGACCCCAAGGGCAATGCTTGCACCCGTGAGCGCATAGAGATGGCACTGCGCAATTGTGTGTGGGTCCACCTCACAGATGTCGATGTCAATGTTGGTCGAGTGCTGCACAGATCCATCTTCGCTGACAGCGTTCCTGAGAAACTTTGGAATTTGCTCTTCGATCCATGTTGACGTTGCTTTCACTTCATTCCACATGATGAGAGATCTAAAGAGCACTCTCAGGAGTATGAAGTCAGGGCGAACAAAGTCAAGAGCAAAATTGGATTCTGGGTTTGAGAATCTCGAGGCAATCGTCTTGTCGTTCGTTTGCAAGTACATAAGCCCCAGAGCATAGGCAGCAGCTGGTGACGTCACATTCAAGTTGATCAGATTGTCCTCCATCACCTGGGCGCTCACATTCCCTGCGGCCGCAAATGAATCAGACGCTGTTTTCATCTGATTAGAATACTTGAAGGTTGCTCCACCATTCATGAAGTAACAAAGTTTTCCCTCGAGGTCCATGTCAGATAGGCCTTTGGTGCTTGGTCCGCGGGCAAGATTCACCAGCCCAAGTCCAATGCCTGCAGCCAAGGCGTAACCCTCCTGGTCTCGCCAGCTGTCCGTGCTGGGCTTTCTAATGATCTCTTCAAGCAAAACTTCTGTCATTATCCGATGCGAGGAGCCCAAATAGAGCAGGCCAACACCAACGAGAGCAGCTGCCTGAATCAAGGAGGACAGCTCCAGTTCAGGATAGTGGGCTGGATGTCTCGCAGGAATATGCAGAAAGAGCATCTTTGAGATGGTCGTGTCCATGCTCCCTGTACTGGCCGCAGAAACTCCAAGCAAGACGCCAATGGTCGTCATGTCGTCCTCTTGGGAAAGATATCTGTAAATGTCTGTGATGCTCAGGCAGCCCAGGTGACCCTGAAGCCCGAGAGCCATCAAGAACCCAGCATGAGAATTCGAAGGCTCTACTGACTTATTGTAGACAATCCAGGTTCTCGTCAGCTGTGCCTGCCCTTTAGCTAGCTGCAACCCAGCTGCAACGCCGTTGTGAAACTCTGGCCAATCCAGCATGTTCTGTGTTACCAGGTTGTTTGTATCCAGCGTGATCTGGGCGTTGTTCTGGTGAGGCAAGGTGCCACTGAGGATCAAGTCCGGAATACGAAAGGGCTCTGTGGGGAGAGGGGTTAGGGTGCTGAGACTAAATGCCCCCCGCCCCACCGGAAGTGCCATGGTCTTCATGGCCATCTCAAAAAGCTTCGTCTGCTGTACGTTGTTTGTTTCCGGGTGTGACAGATCCATTCCCTTTGGCAGCTGCACCGGGCGGGCATGCGAAGAGGACAGAGTTTTTCTGGCCTCCTTCAGCCTCAAGTCCTGGCTGAACCTCAACCTCGTTGAGTCCTTGTCGATTCCACTCATTCCATCGTTCCTCTCTCTTGTGCCCTCAGCCGCCGTGTTGTTGCTTGCACTGACGCTGCTGTTCTTGATGCGGAAATCCACCTCATGATGGTCCTGCCTCTCCTTAGACCGAACCTGCAGGTTAAGGCTGTACGGGGCATTGAGCAAGGAGTCATCGTCTGCCGGGCAATTTGCTGCAAGGTCTTGCCGGTTGAGGATCATATACACAGCCCCAGGCCAATCGAGCTGGGGATTATCCCGGCAGTCCTGGATGACCTCCTGGACGGGCACCGCCAGGCCAAAGGGCAGGCGATGCAAGTCCCTGAGTGACCAAGAGTCTCTAATAAGCGTCCTGATCACTATGGTCGGATCTGGGCTCTCTGCAGAGTCCTTGGAGAAGCAAGAGAAGCAATACTCCCTTACGCTCAAGTACAGCCTCAGGACCCTCCTTGACCAGTCAAGGTGCTCCGCCTTCTCGTTATCCAGCACACCTGGAAGCCACGCAGAGTGATCAGACGAATCGATGACGCATACTAAAGCCTGGTACATGTCCGCGGGACACCGGCACTTTGGCATCCTCTCTGCAACACTGGGACCAACACCACAAGACTCTGACATATCAAGCTCGTACCTAGCCTCGTACTGGTTCGCCTCTCCACCGATTAGCGTGGCTAGCCCCCTTAGGAGGGGCAGAAGGGATGGGATGCAAGGCCACCTGGTCATGTCCAGTCTGCAGTCCTCGTAAAGCGCGTGGAGGGACTCTAGAAGGAGCCAGAGTTGTGTCTGGCCCAGCTTCCTCCCAGTGCCCGAGCCGGCGCCGACACTTCCCCTGCCCTCGGGTCTCCCCTCGCCCCCTTCCGGTCCCATGGAGAGAAAAGCCCCGTGCTCATCACTCCCCGCCATCCTCCTGTGGTAGGAAGACCGCAGCAGGTGGTCCCAATCGGGTGAGTCGTCCTTCTGCACGGCTGCCGCCTCCTCGGCCCTCGTCTCCACAAGGTCAGAAAAGGCGTCCTGAAACGAGCTCCACTCCTCCTCGAAAGATCCCTTGCAGGTGTGTTGCAGGTTCGCCAAGAAGGCCCCGCAGACCTCGTGGTAGAGCTCCCTCGGCAGGGCCACCTCCAGGGCCGCCATGGCATCCTTGGTGACGCGGAAGAAGGCCTCTAGCCGCACCGAAACGCGCACGGCCGATCCATCACTCAGCCTCGCCACGAAGCTGTCCTCCAGCCGAGGAAGCTCGAGTCCCACGACTTTGTGTCCTACATCCAGCTGGCACACGCACCAGGCCCCCAGGTGGAGGAATAGTTTCGAGTCGGGCGTGAGGATGATGAGGCCCGAAGGCCCCCGCCTGCGTTGGTTCTCTCGGCAGGACGACAGCGTCAAGGAGCTGGCGCACACGGCGGGGAGGCTGAAGCACTCGGAGACCACTCCGCTCTCCTGCTCTCCACCGACCTCCCCGGGGAGAGAGAAGGCGACGAGCTGGCTGGTCTTCCCCTGAAGAAGGTGCAGAGCGGTCTCCCCGCGCTCGTCCGTCGCGAGGCCGACCCAGCTCGCCGCCTCCGGGTACTGGTACGAAGACCAGCGCATCTCCAGACTCTGCAGGCGAATGGAGGTCACGGAGCCCGGCGCCGCGCTGTCCTCCCGCCCGTACTCGTACCTGAACACGCGGTGCTCGCCTCGGCCAGAGTCGAAGAACACGAGGTAGGGCTCGTCTCCGCGGGCGCTGACGAAGCAGAGCACGAGGCCCTCGCCGGGTCCGGGAATGACCACCCGCAGCAGCTCGCTGAGCGAGCCGCCCAGGAACCAGACCCTGCCCGACCCCACCTCCTGGAGCAGAAGACCCTTGGATAGGGGCCAGATCCTCCCCGCCGGCCCGGGGAGCGCAGTCGCGTGGGCCTCCCCGGCGCTGTACGAGGTGGGCTCCTCCTCCGTCAGCACGCACAGGGTGGGGGGCGGGGGGATCGGGTCGCCCTCGACCGCAAAGGAAACCCAGTCCGCGTCCACGACCTCCCTCTGCAGCTCCAGGGTCTGCCTCACCACCCCGCCGGCAGTCCACACCACCTCCCTCCCCGCGCAGCACACCTCGTGCTGCTCGCCGCCCGAGCACCGCAAGCCCCGGGCGCAAGTGGGCAGGTACTTGGCCTGGACCCCGGATTCCCGGGGAGCCTCCCTTGCGAAGGGAGGCCGAGCCGTCTTCACCCCGTCCATCGTCCGCGCGGGGCTGTCGCGTCGTCTGTGGTTTTCTGTTTCGCGCCTTTGGGGGGGGGCGGGTTTTCCTCCCTGAAAACTTTTTTTTTTCCAGAGGGCGGGGAAAAAAGCGTCCCCGAATTTTCCAAGAGCGAGATTTCCAAAAATAACACGAGATCCGCGCGCGTTCAACATATTGAGCGGCTCAGCGTGCTTGCGGGGCCGGATCCTGCACCGTATCCTGGCCCATCTTGTAGTAAATGCAGTGTCGCTATCATTCTGACCAGGAGCCGCGGTGTAGCACGGCGATTTCTACTCTCAGGCGCGAAAAAGGGGTCGAAAAGCTGGTGGTGGGTGGAAAAGCGTTCAATCCATATCGTGTCGCGGGGAGAGGGACACGAACGACGGAGCAGTGGCGACCGCACCAGCCGGGGCCTAGCGCGCGGGCGTGGGGCGAGCGCAGAGCAGCGACTCGAGGAAGCCCAGATGTTGTCCTGAGAAGGGGACATACACAGACGCGCACGCGCACACGCGCAGAGAAAGAGAGCAGCGAGCGAGCGAGAGAGAGAGAGAGAGAGAGAGAGAGAGCACAGCGAGAGACGCGCGCGTAAACTCCCACGGCAAGGCATGAAGGAGAACGAGGAGAAGAAGGCCGTCGTCGTCCCCGAGGGCGCCGGGGCGAGGGCGAAGCAGGCGACGACTTTGGAGAAGAGGGTCCGGGAGAGCAGCGGGGTGAGCTCGTCCTCGGGCGAGTGCGCGAGCGGCGAGAGTAGGGCCACCGCCGAGTACTCGAAGAGGAGGGAGGAGCCCGCTGAGGAGGGTGGCGGGGGCGGTTCGAAGCCCGGTGACGGGGCTGGCGGGGCTGGCGGGACGGCACCAACGGCGCCCGAGGGGGGTGCGAAGTCGAAGCCCAAGCTGCCAAGGCCCAGCGGCACGGTGGAGTGCCCACGGTGCAACTCCCAGGACACCAAGTTCTGCTACTAGTAAGTTCTCGGCCTCTTGCCTTACAGCACCCCGCCTCTTTTCTAACTCTCTCTTTCTCAAACCTCTCGCCCTGGGTTGTGTGTGTGTGTGTGTTTGTGCTCTTCCTCCAGCAACAATTATAACATAAACCAGCCTCGTTATTTCTGCAAGTCCTGCCAGAGGTACTGGACCTCGGGCGGGACTTTGCGGAACGTACCGGTTGGCGCGGGGCGCCGCAAGCACAAGGCCTCGAAGGGTGGCGCGTCGGGGGATAAGGTGAAGGACGCCGGGCTGACGGGGCTTCAGGGGGCGCTGACGTACGCTGCGGTCGCCGCCGGGGACCATGGACCCATCGCCCCCGGGATGGCGGCAACGCCAGGCAAGAGGAGGAGCAAGAAGGTGCAGAAGAAAGAGGGGGCTCTTCAGGGCGCGGGGGCGGCCTTTCCGGGGACGGTTCAGGGTCTTCAGACGTACAACTGGTACAGCTTTTTCCTAAACCAAATCCAGCAGCAACAACTCCAGGCGCAGCAGCAGCAGCAGCAACAACAACAACAGCAGCAACAGACGGCCCATAACCAGCTCGGAGCTGGAGCGGGCGCAGTCTTAGGCGGGTCGGCAGTCTCGGGCGGGTCGGCGGTCGCGAGCGGGGCGACGGTGGTCGCGGGATCTGGTGCTGCGGCGCCCACTGGAGCGCCCACGGGCCAGGCGGACATCCCCTGGTGGTACACGCAGATGGTCAACAACCTGGGCGCGGCGGCCTCACCCTCAGGGATGCTGAGGAGCTTCAACCACCACCAAAATCAGCAGAATCAAAATTAATTTTCCTTCTAAAATATACAAGTGTGAAGCTTTCCCTGCCTCCACTCCTATGTTCTTTTTTTTTTTTT
>Ga0160423_10002573_pt1 | contig 15154 bp, 21 predicted proteins | sample CRUFie14St8metaG_FD_108191 | JGI IMG/M metagenome (GOLD analysis project Ga0160423, IMG submission 108191) | Marine microbial communities from the Costa Rica Dome - CRUD Field 142mm St8 metaG | ecosystem: Environmental > Aquatic > Marine > Oceanic > Photic zone | place: Costa Rica: the Eastern... | reverse complement strand
TCTGCATCTATTGAAGTCTCGAATAATATGGAACTTGCCAGGATTGTGTGTAAACAGATCGTCTATGTTGTTGAACACTATCACATCCAAATCGAAATATAAGATGTTGCCCTTTAAAGGAAAATCACCACCAAACATCCACAGTTTGCTCCACCAACTTTTGATCCAAGGATCGTTGGGCAGTTTGATTGTTTTAATGTGAGGATCTAATCCTGTGGGATCGTCTGTGATACAGTGAAAGTCCCAATCCACTGTGATGTTTCTTTGGCACATATTATAAAGTACATTGGCATATTTAGAAATGTACTTGTTGCCCCATTTAACGCAAACGACGTGATTCATAACCCTCTTTCAAATAGTCCATCTGTATCTGTTTCCAGTCTTCGCTGTCCAAAGTGTAGGGATAGTAGGCCTCCCAACTTCTGGTACCAACGGTGTGAATACTTTTGATATTTAAATTTGTTTTCATCTCTTCGTAAACTTCCAAAAACGGACGATTTTGGAATCCAAGTTTCATATCCACTTGTCCTATTTTGATATAACCTAGACTCAATTTGGGATCTTCCCAATCGTAGCCGTTTTCAGACAACCATTTTCTATAATCATCCATTTCTTCTTTTTTGAATTTGTTTTCTTCTGTGACTGTTTGTCCCCATTCAATATCAAATTCTCCTGAATAATATTTTTGGTGGTTAATTTCACTACACAAGGCTTCAGTCATCTTTGGAGCATTTTCATCTCTGAAAACTTCATACAAAGTTTTTCCCACTTGACTCCAATGTAGATATACACCGCCCATTTCTCTGTTATACCTGTTTTGTTTAAATAGTTCATAATCTTCTTCGTGTAGATCATATCTTGGAGCATTTAAGAAAGTTGTTATTTGACTGGGTCTCATCCATTCAGGCTCAATTGCTTTTTTCCTATAACTTAACACCCAACTTTCTATTTCGTGACAAAGGTTATTGAGTTGTCTAATTGCATATTTTGTTTCATAATCTGCCTGTTTATAATAAGGTGACATTTTCCACGCTGTGCCTTGCAGTTCTTCAAAATATCTGTGTAACAAATTACAGGCATCGTGCTTGAGTCTTAATCCTGGAGTCAAATTTGGATCTCCCTTTCCAATTTTCAGTGTTGAACTGTATTGGAAATCATCTGTGGAAAACGGATGTATTTTTTCGTAGGCAGGTTCAAACCCAAATGAATTGATCTGAGCAATACTTTTGTTGAGTTCACCTACCAGGTGATGTAAATCTCTTTTGGAATCTGCCCAACCCAACCAGCAGAAGTTTTTCTCCAGCACACGATTTTTGGCAAGGTTGTCTTTGAGTGCTTCCAAGAACCTTTGACCCAAAGGTGTGTCATAGATTTCAATTCGCAACTGTTTGTGATCCAACTGGATCACTAGGTTTTCGTATAGGAAATTATTTTCTTGTGTAGATGGCACTGTTGGCTCCGTGTTCCATACACTCCACACTTTCCACAAAACATCTGCCGTTGGTCTGCTTTTTGATCAATTCATCAGCAAAATCAAAAGCGTGTTTGGCAAACATTTCAGCACCCACTCCGTCAAACTCCACAATCTCTGCTAGATCATATTTTTCTAATTCTCGAAGTTTGTCAAGATGTGGATCATTTTTGTCCACTGCTGTTTTGTGATCAAAATGATCTTCAAGCCATTTCTTCAATGGTTTCAATCCACCAAAGTCCACTGCCCAGTTCTTGTTGTCCAGTTCATTACAACCAAATGTGAATCTAAATGCCAGGCTGTATCCGTGTAGCAAGTGGCAGTGTGAATGATCTGCGTTGGGTTGTCTGAACACACAGGCCAACCCTATGTTGTGTCCGTATGTTTTTGTACTGTAATAAGTCATTTGGTCTCCTTAGTTCAATCTCTTGTTGATTTGGTCAAGGTCAAGATCTAATTCTTCTGATTTGTTTCTTATCAAATCTGTTAGTTCGTTTGGTATATTTAATTCACCATCAATAATACTTTTGAGAAAGTGTATCAACACTGTGAATTCTTTTCTGTTGGCCACTGTTTCAGGATCAACTCCATATTTTTCCATAGCGTGTAGCATTGCTTCACTGACATCAACCAGTGCTTGAATGCTTTTGCTGTGATTTTCAAAATGCGCCATTACACTATCAATCCTGGTTTAGCAGGTGCCTTGATTGTGGAGAACACACGTTTGTATTCCTCACTGATTTTATCATTGATATAAGATATAGCAGTGATATTTTGTTTAGCAACTGTGATGGGTTCTTCTTGTCTTGCAGTTGAGAAAAATGTTCCCATTGCCAGACCCTGTGGACCCTGCATCAAAACCAGTGCTTTTTCTATGCTGATGAATGTGTCGTCAGCACTTTTAAATTTTGAAATCACTTCCTCGCCGGATGCCAATTTCAGAGTGATAAGATCTCCATCTTTGTATTTTTCAAACATAGTGCTATTATAAACTTTATTTAGATTTTGTCAATTGCTTGTTTATGAATCTTGCCATACCTTCATATGACTCTTGGAAAACGTTGGCGTGCTGTTTCCAATCTGACGGCATCTCCCAACCTTCTTTGTTTACCACAATCCAACGTGTGTCAGGATCTGAAAAACCCATCAACTTGTGAAATTGGTATATCCAATAACTGGGATCAACTCCGCGTTTGATATAGGTATAACCTTCTGTGCCTGTGTACATATTGTTTGGTGTATCCTTGTCTATGGGATAAAGATCAAATCCCAACATAAAAATTGCTTTGGGTCGGAATGTCAATCCCAACACACCCGCATAAGGTCCTGTGCCCCAATGAAAAGGATTGTCCTGTCTTTTGTCTCCGGAATACGGAAGATCTGGAAACTTTTTCACATTGGGCCAATGAGCAAATTGATCCGCCCAATTTTCGCGAGTGTATATGGTTGTACTTTTACCAACTGCATTTGCGGCCTGTTGGCACATATGACGATCAGCACAACACAGATATTCTGTCACATAGTCTCGGTAAATGGCATTGCATCCAATTACCGTACTGAACTGTTTGAGTGGCGCCAGATCAAATCCACGCCTGCTTTCACCGTTGCCTATTATACTCACATACTTGGTCATAACACTATTTAATCACCCCTTTAAACCCACACAGACGTCTGTACACTGCTGGTAAAATTGATCTGTGTCGCTTGTAGTCTAATCATTATATGCTACTAGTTTCCACACAGTTTTGTACTGGTCCCAGGCCTTTTGCAGGGCCGGATATTTACGTCTCAACGCAATGGCCTCTACACCTATCATTTCTCTTTCGTACATTTCTTGTTCTCTGTCCAGAGCCAATTGACTTTGATTGATAAATTTTCTATCGCCATTTGGTAATTGTTCGTAGATGGTTTCACCACCATCAGGCGTGACAAATATTGAATTTTTTACCAACCGCTTCTTGCGGCCAGTTCTTTTGTTTTTTCTTCTATCCATTCTGATAACTTTTGATTTTTTTCTTTTTCAGTCAACTGACCTTGTAATTCTTTCAGCACCAAAAACAGTTGCCATTCTCTGCTGTTCAAACTTTTGTCTTCGTCCATTAATAGTGCTTTCTGTGATCTGCTCCAGGATGAGAATATCTCATACCACCTGGATGTTCAGCATCTTTTTCTTTTCTTGGAATAAAATGTATGTGAGGCCACATTATGGTTTGACCCGCACACTCACCAATGTTCATACCCACGTTAAATCCTGTCATCTTACCTTCTTTGACCCATTCACGACCACAGTAGTAGGCCAACTTGTAACTTTCGCCTATAGCCTGTGGTGTGTCTTGTTTGGGAATAAAAAGTGTGTGTCCTTGCACACACGGATAAAGATCTTTGAACACCGCAGTGTGTTCGTTTTCAAAAATAGGTGTGTCGTTGGCTAGCCAAGTGGATTCCTCATATCGGTTTATCTTCTCATATGGCTTCTTGAATATAGGTTTTGGCGATGGCATTGGTTTTGATTACTCCTATACTTATGTTACTAGAATTTGGCCTGTGACGCAACCTAATTTCTCGCCAAAGTTTCGTGGCGGCCACACTGGGATTGTGTGCTTCTAGACCCAGCAGTTGCACTATGGCTTTTCTTACCTTTTCTGCTGGTCCGTGTTTACGGCAGGTGTCCGATCTGCCCACGTGGACAATCTTATCGCCAATCCGTATTTTGTAAACACACTTTAATTTAATCCATTTAGTAGTGGGAGTTTTGCTGTGCCGTAATCTTTTGCCTTCAAAATAGTAAAAATCTTTTATGCTGTACCATTTGGTCATTTGATGCCCAATTGACGATACACTTTCTGAACTTTTCTTGCCTGAAACTTGCAGTCTTCCAAAGCATTGTGTAGGCCTTCTCGCTTTTCAGTTTCTCTGGGCACTAGGCTGAACAGTGTTCTTGAATCTCGGATCTGCCAATACTGCCACGGCACAGGATGTCCCAGTTGTGCATATATGTTCTGTAATATGGCATAGTCAAACAAGGGACCTTGGCACCAGAACACGTCAACACCTACTGAGAATTTGTTTATTTTTTTGATCATTTCAAACACACCCACTCTGTCTTTGTCTCCCAATGCTTCTTCCATTATTTCTTTTGGCTGTTTGGCCCACCAGTCCAGTGTGTCCTGCATCACGTGTCGGCCTCTGGCAGTCTGAGCATCCACATCCACTCTGAAATACAGTTCATCATAGGGTGCCATTGTGGTGTTGGCATCAAACTTCACACCACCCACTGTCAGTATCACAGCATCTGGATTGGTGCTGAGTGTTTCCAAATCTATCATTGCGTGAATCATACAAATTTTTCTTTTTTCTTTGGTGTTGCTTTTGTACCGGCCACAGGGTCATCTATTTGGCCCAATATTTTGACCTGCACCTGCTCATTTTTGAATCTCTGTTTGATGTCTGTGCCTGTGTCTGAATACACAAATGATTTGATTGTGTGATCAGGAAATTTTAGTTCTATCTGCCATGCTCTGCTCATACGAACATTTTACTACAGATTTTTGGTAATGTCAACTTGATGCTTTCAACCAATCTAAAAAGTGTTTTGGTAAAAAATCTAAATCTATATTTCTTCTTTTGCTGAATTCTTGTATAAATTTATAACAATTAATTTTTTCATACTCAGCAATGTTTAAATCTAAAGTTTGTGAAATTACGTTTAGATCAGTATGTGGTTGTTGCCATTTTTTAAAAGTGTTTTTTGAATTATCATCTAAAATGTGTGAACTGAAAAATGGCCTGCTTTGAACATTGGCAAAGTTTATTGTGTGATCTTTATAAAATTTATCATAAAAATTGTGAAAATCTAACAAACTGATATTTGTAATTGTAGAAAAAAATCTGACAGTGAAATCTTTATCAGTGATTATTTTAATTTTGTCAACAAAGTCTTGCCATTTGTTTCCATATCTTAAAAATTCAAATGTTTTGCCTGTGCTTTCGCAAGACACGTTAAAAAGTATATTTTTTTGTCCTTTGTACTTGTTTAAAAAATTAAGTAAACGATTATTTGAAACGCCTAAACCAGTTGTAATATGAATTTTTTTGTCTTTTACTACATCAATAATTTTATCAATGTCATTGTGCAGTAAAGGTTCGCCTCCTAGGAGACTGACTAATTCTAAGTTTTTTGCCAACTTTATTTCTCGTAGCAATAATTGGAAAAAATTTGTTTGTGTGGTTCTTTGTTTTTGTTTTATTTTAGACAAAAGTTTTGTCCAATTTGAATTTTCTAATTTAAAATTTTGTAATGTATATTCACCATTTTGATCTAAATCTCTTTTCCAAGAAGAACTCCAATCAGAACTACAATATGCACAGGTGAGGTTACAGTCAGACGACAATGAAATTTGCAAACTTTTCAACGGTGAAAAAACATCATCAATTTGAATTTTTTCTGCTCGAGATCTACCACTTGTTTTTCCTTGTCTTTCATCTCTGTAACATCCAAAATCACAAGATTTACAAGATTTATTTTGTAACATCAATTGTCTATCTTTGATCATTGTGGGAGTATAAAAAAGTTTACCAGGATTTTTTGCTAACCAATCTAAATTCACACGTTCAGGATATGCTACACAGCAATTATAAAGTTCTCTTTTTTCAACGTGTACCTGCAGGTCAGTGAATTTTGTTGAGCAGTAATAGTCCATAGCGATATTTACTGCTTGGATTTTTTAGAGAAAAATAATGTCAACTATGCGCCTGTTGTACTAGGGGTAAACCAAGATTGGAATTCATCTGTGGTCAAACAATACACTTGGCCACTGCTGTTGGGAAATTGCTGTTGGGCATAGGCAGATACTGTACCTGCCTCATTCAAACAATCTTGTTCTTTGTCGTAAAGATGCTGTTCGTAGATTGTTTGACAATCTGCTCCAAAACACATTATTACAACCAATATCCATTTCATAAAAGTATTTAAGGTCTGGAAATTTTCGTAATACGAGCGGTTCATAAATACACACACATTATGGATTTCGTAACATTGATCAGAGACGTGGGTTTCCCAATAGCAGGTGCCATAGCGGCAGGTGCCTTTGTGTTCATCACACTGAAATTTATCCTGGCTTCAGTGACAGGATCTGTGAACACACTCAAGTCCATAATTGGTGCACTGGACAACAGGGTGCAGACCATGAACAACGATCTTGTGAAAATTGATGCACTATTAAGTTATGTTTTGAAGATCAGACCAAACGCGGACAGGATAGCCGCTAATGAGGGCAAAGACGATGCTAGACGCGACTAACGATCTCGTAACAATAATAAAAGATTTTGGATTCCCCATAGTGGCCGCGATGGGACTGGGATATTTTGTGTACTACATCTGGAAGTGGGTCACAGAAGAGATCAAACCCGTGCTGGGAGATGCTAGTTCCACACTGATAAAATTGGTGGATCGTATACGTATGTTAGACAACGACATGATAAGATTGAACACCAAACTGAGCATGGTGTTGGAATACAAAGAAGAAATCATTAAATCTGGTCGTTCAGACGAATTGGATCGTATACTTGCCAAATACAAAAGTAAATCTGAAAGTTTTGATTCAACAGGCGACACCAATAAATAATTTTTATATGTACAACCAGAAAGTTAAGTTTGACTACGACGTGTCAAAATTTGTAGACTGTGAGTATCCCAACGCTTCGTCTTGTGTCAAACACCAAATACATGAATTAACCGACATCCACGACCAGTATGGCGGATTCCCTAAAACCTACACTCTAGAAAATACGACTATACATCAAAGATGGTGGAACAAAAATGAAATAGATTTTGATGAGATTGGATCATTACTGAATATGCAGGTAGTGACTGTTAGTAGTATAAAACAACCTCCAGGACAGGTTGTTCCATGGCACAGAGATACATTTTTTTTACTAAAAAAAGAATTTCCTAATAGACAGCAACCAGTAAGAGCACTCATAATGTTGGAGGACTGGAAAGTTGGACATTTTATACAACACGATAATGCTGTGTTCACTCATTGGTCTGCAGGTGATGGATATATTTGGGATGAAGATATACTGCACTTGGGTGCTAATGCAGGTATGGAACACAAATATACTTTGCAGGTTTCAGGTTTTATTAATTGACTTTAAAGTAATTAATATTTTCTTTCAGCAATTCTTCTTTGGTTTTAATTTGAATCATTGCTCCAAACTTGTCTGTTAATCTTTTTACCACTTTTTGATTTAGAAACTTTGAAGGAGAAATGTAAACAAGGTATCCCTGCTTTAGAAACATTTCTGCAAGATCATACTGTTGTGCAGGTTCGTCCAAGTCAGTGCCAGGTTTGTAACTCACATAAGAAAAATAAAACGGTAATGCTTGTTTGTTATCCTTTGTGTATAATTCATACAAAAAATTCACGTGTTGATCATTGAATTGATCAACCATATTTCCAAGTTCATAATTGTATCCTATTTTTTCAGCAAATTTAACCAGTGACCTGTTATCTCGAGGCAAACATGGTCCGCCATATCCAAAACCAAAATCAATTAATCTTTTGCCCACGTTTGGATTCAATTTCATTAGATTGTAAAATGCATCTTTGTCTTTCCAACTGCCGCTCTTGTATAACAGTTGACCCATCATATTTGCAAAACTTATTTTCAATGTTGAAAAACAGTTCAACGCCATTTTCACAATTTCTGTGCCTGTGTAACTTAAATCAAATATTTGATCTTTGTGTTGAACTAAACGTTCAAAAAAGTTTTTGGCTTTTGCGAAAGCCTGTTTGCTGTCTGTTCCAACCATCACGTGATCTTGGTCTGAAAAATTTTCATATACACTGCCTTGCGCCACATAAATTGGACAGTAAACCACATCACAATCATATGCCTTCAAAGAATCACTTACTGTTTGACAATATCCAGGATTTGTTGTGCTGGCGATTATACACAGTTTATCTTTTAGACTGCCATTGTATGCTTTCAAATCAGCAACCACATTGTCAATGGCCTGCATATCATAATCGCCTGAAGGCAAACTGGGAGTTGCCACAATAATATAGATCACATCACTCTGATCTATTACTTGTTGATTGTCTGTTGTAAAAATTATGTTTGACTTTTGTAGGAGATCTTTCACGTGTGGTTCTGTGGTGTTTGTTTTTTTATTCTGCAAGTTTTCCACATACTGTTCTTTGTATGAACTTGCAATTACACTGTATCCTTTTTGTTCAAAGCACAATGCAATAGGCAATCCACATCTGCCAACACCTATAAGTCCCACATTCATATGCCTATTTAAGAAGGTTAGGATACAGTGTAAACTTTTATTGCTTCTGATTTGCCTTTGACAGTTATCTCATCAACATAATCAAAATCGTAATTCAATTTGGCGGCTCGCACAGTTGTTTCACCTATCACTAGTGTTTTGCCCAAGGTCTTACTGCTACTCTCTAATCGCGATGCTAGATTCACAGCATCACCTATCACAGAATAATCAAATCTCTGACTGGATCCCATATTGCCCACCAGTGCCTCACCTGTGTTGATACCTATTCCTATGTTGATATTTGGTAGGTTTTCTTTTGATAATTCCTCATTCAACAGTTTTAATTCTTCCTGCATTTCTATTGCGGCCTGCACAGCATTTTCTTCGTGTTGGGGATCATCTATGGGTGCGTTCCAAAATGCCATTATACAGTCTCCCATAAATTTGTCTATGGTGCCACCGTTCTTGATTATGATGTCAGTCATTCGTGTGAGAAATCTGTTGATAAGTTTAGTCAGGCCTTCAGGATTGCCTTTGTACTTCTCTGAAATGGGAGTGAAGCCACGTATGTCTGAAAACATAAATGTCATTGTTTTGGTTTCGCCGCCTAATTTTAATAGACTTGGATCTTTTTGTAATTTTTTAACCATAGCAGGTGCCAGGTAGTGTTCAAATTGTTTCTTGATCTGTTGTTTGAGACTGAACTCTTTGACGAAACGATTGAACACGGCGTGGAATCCTGTGATGGTTGTGACGAACAGTATCCAACTGGCGTCCCACAGTTGTAGGTGTTTGACAAAATAGAAGTATGCTCCATAAGCCGTACCTGACCACACAGTCAACAACACAGCACCCACCAACCAGTAGGGTGCGAAACCAGCCAATAAAATTATTATCAATGCCAACACACCCGCCGCTACATATTCTAAAAATGTTGCTGTGTCCAGTCTTACAATGTTGTCACCGTTTATCACGGTCTGTAGACTCACAGCAATTGGCATATGGCTATAGGCCTCACCATTGGGTGTCGCCACAACTCCGCCTATTCCTTCTGCTGTGATTCCCAATATCACAGTCTTGCCTTCAACTATTGATAAATCCTCAGTGACACTAACAGTTTCAAATTGTTTGTTCCAACGCAACCAAATACGAGCATAGGGATCAGTTTTAACAGTTTTGAATTTTGGCACTCTCACAGCAATGATTCCACCAGCACCTGCTTTCACTTGGTAACTGGGATCTCCCACTGCCACTCTGATTGTTTCCAATGCCATACTGGGATAGACATCATCGCCCACTCTCATCAACAAAGGCACACGTCTCACCACACCATCTATCTCGGGTGCTGTGTTGATCACACCCACACCGTCAGCGTTTATACCCAACAGTTCAATTGGACCCAACATTCCAGGCCATTCAAACAACCAAGGTAAGGGATCACCTATCTTGGCCACTCCACGTGGCACAGCATTTCTGTTGGTCTGGGTGGTGCCTACCTGTGCTATGATCACACCGTTCTGTACCAACTCCTCTGCTAGTGACCAATCACCTCCTAATCTGTCCTCTTCTGAGAACAATATAGGCAAAACAATCACACCTGCTCCTGAGGCACGCAATTGAAATATTAATTCTGCTATCACGGATCTTGACCATGGCCACTGTCCGTATTTCTCTATGGACTTTTCATCTATCTCCACTATCACCACATCCTTGCTTACGGACGGTGTGTCGTATTTCTGTATGAGATCAAAACTTTTTAATCTGGCAGTCTCTTTCACGAAAGGGTCTTTGAGTCCCCATGCCATCAAAACTGCTAGTGTCACGAACGCCAGCGTCCAGTGTGTGAGGATCTTTTTCATCATAGGTTGCTCAGGAACCTCAACACGTACAATGCTACCACGGTGCCTATTGCGGCGCCTATGCCGGCTTCAAACAATGCCGTCGTGCCCGCCACAGCCAGGAACGCATAGAACACGTAGGTCTTCCAGTTCCACACGTAGTAGAACCAACCGTGCTCTTCCTTGGTGGGACCAAAGTCCAGTTTAGGCTCTTTGTTTTTCTTTGCCATAATGTGTGTATTTAACTGATTCTAGTTTTGTGTCACGCTGACGCTACAACCACCCACCGTTTGGCAGTTCTGGTACAGGCTGTATGTGCCCGGGCCAGTGGTGTTGTTGGTGCCCATCGTGAGGTCTAGGTCTGTGCCGTAGGTGCCTGTGAGCGTGATCGTTCCGGTCTGTGTGCCGCCCGACTTCTGCTGGTTTATGGACACGTTGTTGTCGTCGTTGTTGATGGTCAGTGTCAGTGACTTGTCGTTGTTGTGCTGTTGCATCGCGTGTACAGTGTTGTTGTCGGAATTGATGTCGATGTTCATGTAGTGGTCACTGGTGTTGTTGTTGCTACGTTGCGACAGTATTACGTCATTACCATCGCCATCAATGTCCAGGTATATGTCATGCCCGCCAAACTCCGTGCTGTCGTAGTCGAAGTTTCCAGTACTGGATATCTTGTATCCCTGTCCCAACTTGACGTCGTTGTCATCACCGATTACCCACATGTCCATGGTGTCCTTGTTACAACTGTAGCCAGCGTGGCACAACTGCCTGCCGTCCACCGTGTTGCCGTCACCGTCTATCTGTAGGTCCATCTCGGCGCCGGTGGTATCCTGCTTGGCGTAGAAGTTGTTGTTGTCACCGTGGTTGTCCAATCGCATGATGTTGTCGTTACCGGTCTGTGTGGCATCCATGGTGCCCGCGGTCTGTGTGTCTGAACCATAAGTGTGTTTATACAGACCCAAAAAGTTGTTGTTACCTGTTTGTGAAACTGTGAGTGTTTGATTCTTGCCTATGAATGTGGCCTTGTTTGCAGTACTGGACACCGTGTCCTCTTTCTTGCTGATTCTGTTGTTCCGGCCGTCCTGGGTGACGTTCAATGTGAAGTTGTCTCCACTCTGGTTTATGTAGAGGTCATTGGAACGTGCAGGTGTGGCCGCCAACCACACAATGATTGCGAATAAAATGTAAGTGACACGATGTAAAATTTTTTCAAACATTATTGCACCTGCTTGATGTCGATGTAACTGTCTGTTCCACCGCCGTCTGTGTTGATTTGATAGTTGAAAATTTCGTTACCGGCCTGGTCGTGATTGATGGAATAGTTGGAACTTTGATGTAGATTCATTCTCACGTAGTTGCCCGTGCCGTCATCTCTGATGTAGACCCAATAGGGATTTTGATCCATCAGTGTGACGTTTGTGGCGGGATCATATCCCAACTTGTTCTCGCCTCTGGCTTGTGTTATTTCCGCTTCCATCTGAGCCTGAATCACTTCTAAACTTCTTTCCAGGGCGTCGAACAAGAAGTCACCTGCCAACGGATCAAAATCCAAGTCCGTCATCCATTGATCCTCTTCCAGTTCTGCCAGATAGTCTCTGCTTAATTCTTGAAACTCCAGAAAGTCAAGATCCAGTTCTGATGTGATCCTCTTCACGATGTCATTGGTGGTCTCTTCTTCTAATTCTTCCGGGGGTGTGATGATGAGAAGATTGTTTATCATACTTTCAGATAGATCCAGTAATATTGGATTCAGTGGTGTAGACTTCAAGGTTTCCACGTGAGTGGCTTGAAAGGCTTGGTTCAATATTACTGTGCCCACATCTGATTCTACTGATATCTCTCCCACTGAACATATCCTTGTGTTGTCTATGATAGTGCAACTCGGCAGTAGTATGATTGTGGATCCACCAATTTCATCTATGGTCATTGAAAAGTCAGTTCCCCTCACACCAATGGTTGCTGTGGGGGTCTTAATCTTGACGTTCTGTCTTGAGTTTTTTGCGATCTGGCCCGAAGCATATCTCACAGTTCCCAAACTGGCCTTGAGGGCCAGTTCTCCAGTCTGTGTATTAGGGTCGTACACAAACTCGTCTATGATCAATCGGCTGTTCTCGGTCACGTCAACTCGTGTGTCATCCACGAATACTATTGACGTCCTGCCATTCGCCGTTTTAACAGTGTCCATTGAAAAGATATCCAAACCTGTTTCCGAGGTCACGGCGTCTCCGCCCTGCCTTTCGATCACAGAGTTTCCTACCTGTTGCTCCACGTCACCTATGGATGCTAGGGCACCCACTGACCAGAGCCAGACCACTGCTATAACAATATAACGCATTTTATTAGTCTGTCTGTGTTATATCAATGTCGTGACTATCACCACTAGTGGTTAGATCAACTATTGTATCATATACTCCACTCTGTGATATGTCTATTGTCGCACCTTCTCCTGTGTGACTGTGTGTTAGGCTGTGTCCAGCACTGTCACCATCTCCTGACTGCGTGTAGTTAGAGGTGTTACCCAGTGAACTACCCAAAGCAGTGTTGGTGATATCGATATCAGCATCAGCCGCCGCCGCGTTCGCTGTCAAAGTGAACGTTTCAGTGTTACTTGATGTGATATCAATTGTGCCTGTGTAGTCTGACGTGTCAGCAGTTGACCCAAGGTCTACTGTTATGTCAGCACTGTCACCAGTCACATCAATACTCATACTCACAGTGTCACAATTTCCACTAGCACAATCTAGGTCAACTGTGGAACTGTCACCTGTTAAATTTATGTTACCTGTGTAGGTCGCACCGTTGATTGACGCCTCGACCACGTTGGAATCTCCAACTTGACTGATCGAGAAAGTCATATTGCTTCCTGTTAAACTCATGGCAGTGGTTGAATTACCCGCCACGTTGTTTTGTCCATCCTGCGTGATGTCTAAGTCTAGGTTGTCACCTGACTGAGTCACGTAGATGTCGTTTGCCATTAGAGGGGTCATTAATAGACACCCTAATAACATCGCTCTTAATAGATGTTTCATCTATTTCTCCTCGTTTAAGTGAGGATGTCCAATTTTATTTTTGAATTTTTTATGAACAACCTCGGTTTTGTTTTTGACAGCGTTTTTGAATTTCCAAAGGCCCTGTCTTTCACCCTTTTTTACGATCTCCACCACTGCGGATTCGATCGCGGCTCTCACCGCATAGTTCACGGGTTCGTTCACACTTTTCCCGTTCTCTACTTCTACTGCGTTCACACTCATGTCTACAAAACGAAATATGTCTGTACTGGTCTTGTGACTCGCAATTCTTTTTTCACAGGCCACGGTCAATAACACCTCACCTGTTTGTACACTCACAATTCTCATTGCCACTGTGACATTGTCTACTCTATACTGTTTGGTGGCTCCTATGCCCAGATATCTGGCACCCACTCCACCTGTTTCTATGTTGGAATCATATCCCACAACACCACCTTCTATGATCAGGCCCGCGAACCATAATGGTTTCAGCATTGGTGCTGTGTCTTTTTCATAAGTCTCTCTGGTGCTACGGATCAACTGTCTCTCTTTGACCAAGTTGTCAAGATGTGTTCTTTCCACCACTCTGAACCAGTTGTTGTCGCCTACATTTTTCAGTGCGTCTATGACCCATACTTCAGCGCCTTGTGTGACAGCACTGGAAAGTTGTGAGAAGTTGGCACTGGGTTTTCTTTGTCCTGTTTTGTCAGTAAAACTGTAAACCGCTATTGTGATGACGGGACCATCAAGTGGCGGAACGCTGTCCAACTCCAGTTCGAGAGAACTTTTTGATACAGTTGGTGCGTCCCACTTGACGTTTTTAGGTCCAGCACACGCGGTGAGCAAGAAAGTCAGAAGAAAAGTTAAGATGGGGGTAGTGATTTTTCTTGCCATTCCTAAAATCCAAATCCAGACAACGGCACAGTGATATCTGTGGTAGTACCATCCGTTTCTGTGACTGTGATAGAAATAGTCTCTGCTGTGGTATCCTTGACCCAGTAAATTGAAGCACCCTCGATGGATGCTGTTCCACTAGTGGCGCCGTCGTCTGTGAACATATTGTCCACTAGTTGTTTTGATAATTGTGCGTAGATACGTGATTCTACGTTGTTGATAAATTTATTGATTGTTTCCTGTTCTTCTTCTCTTTTCTTTCTGGCCTCTTCTGCTTTGATTTCATCTTTGATTTCTTTGTCACGTTGAAATCTCAACTGCTCCAAAGCCAATGTGTGGTTGCTGTAACCCTGTCCAGAGAAACTGGGATTTTTAAAATCGTATACGAGTTCTGATGCCGTGGCCACAGTCGTGGTCACACTAATCGCAAGTAATATCTTTAGTATCTGTTTCATAGTACGCTCACTGACCCCCCGGTCAATTTATACTAGTATTTAATTGATTATAACAATTATAAAGTGTGCTGAAATAATCAAACAACTTATTTTGCACACCATCATAAACTGCGTACTTAATGATAGTGTGGCCTGTTTTTTTCCTGTATTTGCCAAGTAAATATCTACACATGAAAGAGATTTTGACTGCTTTAATGATTTGGTTGGGTGCCAAT
>Ga0160423_10002572_pt1 | contig 15157 bp, 13 predicted proteins | sample CRUFie14St8metaG_FD_108191 | JGI IMG/M metagenome (GOLD analysis project Ga0160423, IMG submission 108191) | Marine microbial communities from the Costa Rica Dome - CRUD Field 142mm St8 metaG | ecosystem: Environmental > Aquatic > Marine > Oceanic > Photic zone | place: Costa Rica: the Eastern... | reverse complement strand
TGTCCTTGATTCAATCTCATCATCCGTATCATAAAATTCTATATCGAGTAGTTTAGCAAGCTGCTTACCTACTGCTGTTTTTCCCGCCCCCATTGGACCAATAAGAAAGTAATTATTTAATAAGTTCATAATTATATCGATTATTTTAATAAAACAATTCTAGCAAGGTAATTTGTTTACTCAAATAAGCAAATTATTAAATCACTAATAATTCATTAAAAGTATTTTTATATTAAGATATGTGCAGGAGATTTATAAAAATTATATTAAAAAAATATGAGAAGAATTTTTCGTAGTCTTGTTCTTTTGAGCAGTATGTTATTGATCTTTGTTGTTATAGCTATCGCTGGCATCTTTAGTGCCTATTTCTATGTTCAGCCGAGTTTACCAAAAGCAGAAACAATAAGAGAGATACCTCTTGAAACACCACTAAAAATATATACCCGAGATGGGAAGCTTATAGATGAAATTGGGGAAAGAAAAAGAATCATCATAAGTTACGATGAGCTTCCACAGCACTTGATTCATTCTTTTATTGCAGCCGAGGACAGAAGATTCTTTGAGCATTCTGGCATTGATTATCAAGGCATAATCAGAGCGGCATTAAAGTTAATATCTACAGGCAAAATAAGTGGTGGTGGCAGCACGCTCACTCAGCAATTAGCAAGAGACTACTTCTTGAATAGAAGAAGAATATTTACTAGAAAAATACTAGAGATTTTTCTTGCCTTCAATATAGAAGATGAATTTTCGAAAGAAGAAATAATTACTTTATTTGTCAATAAAATGTTTTTTGGGCAAAGATCATATGGTGTCGCCGCTGCCGCGCAGGTATTTTTTGGAAAAAATATATCAAATCTATCTATTGCTGAAGCGGCAACACTCGCAGGTGTTCTTCCGGCTCCATCAAACTATAACCCGGTAAGAAGCCCAACCTTGGCGAAAATCAGGAGAGATTATGTTTTATCTCGTATGCTCGATTTAAAATATATCAATCGATTAGAATACGATGAAGCGATCTCTACTATTATGGTTTCAAAATTACATGGAAATGCAATAGAGGTATCTGCCCCTTATATAGCTGAAATGGTAAGAACAGCAATGATTGAAAAATATGGCAGGAATGCAACACAAGATGGCTATATAGTTACAACGACGATAGATTCCAAAACCCAGGGTGCGGCAACATATTCGTTAAGGCGAGGATTACTTGAATACACACAGAGACAGGGTTATCGAGGCCCAATAAAATCTGTGAACATATCTTCACAAAATGTTGATCTCCCATTTGATAAATGGTCCGAAAGCATAAGGCTTGAATTAGAAAATGTTAGTGACCTCGCTGTTTTAAAACCTGCGCTTGTAACAAATATTAATTTTGATAATTCTGTAAATATAATTTTCAAATCTGGCGAGAGAAGCCTGATACCATGGCAATTTATAAAATGGGCAAAACAATTCAGAGAACAAGGCTATTCTCCTCCTCCTAAGGATGCCAGTGATGTTCTTTCCCAGGGCGATGTGATTTATGTTATGCAAACCACAACCGGTGGATATGCACTCGCTGAAATTCCTCTCGCTAATGGGGGTGCCATCACTATTGACCCATTTGATGGAGCAATTATTGCTCTGAGTGGGGGTTTTGATTACAGCATAAATAAAGTAAATCATGTTTTAAATAAGGGTAGACAACCAGGGTCTTCATTTAAACCATTTATATATTCTGCGGCTCTTGAACAGGGAGCTCACGCTTCAACAATTCTCCTTGATGCTCCAGTGGTCATGAGCTCCAGAGATCTCGAACAAGACTGGAGGCCCTCAAATTACAGTGGAAAATTTTATGGAGAACAACGTCTACGAGAAGCTTTAGTTCGCTCTATGAATTTGGCAACCGTGAGATTGCTTATGGATAAAGTAGGTATTAAAAATGCAGTAAATCATATTAAAAAATTTGGATTTAGTGAGGAAGATTTGCCAAAAAATGGAGGATTAGCCCTAGGCGCTGGATCTGCATCTCCATTGGATATGGCTCAGGCATATTCAGTGTTTGCTAATGGAGGATATAGAATAGAGCCATATATAATAGAGAGTATCAGAGATTCGGAAAATAGAGTTGTATACAGAAACGATAACCCAATAGTTTGTGAGAGATGTGAGGTAAATCCAAATATATCTGAAATGAATACAGATCTAGTTGAAATTCATGAAGATGAACAATTATTTGCATTGCAACAAATAGCCGAAATTGCAGACGTTTATAAACCTGATGCTAAAACATCGCCAAAATTATTTGAAAACATTAATCTAGCAAATAGAATAATTTCTAAAGAAAATGCTTACCTCATTCAAGACATGTTAAAAGATGTCATAAGACGTGGCACGGGCGTCAGAGCGAATAGAGAGCTTAGACGAAGAGATCTTTCTGGCAAAACTGGAACAACAAATGATTATCGAGATGCTTGGTTTGCTGGTTTCAATAATGATTTAACATCTGTTGTATGGGTTGGAAATGATAATTATGATCCACTGGGATCGGGTGAACAGGGTTCAAGAACTGCACTACCCATATGGATTGAACTGATGCGTGTGGCATTAAAGAGTTCACCTCAAAATATAACTAAGATGCCAAATAATATGACTACTGTCAGAATTTCTAAAAATACTGGATGTCCCGCAGAACCGGACACCACAGACGGAATAATTTTTGAAATTTTTTCGAATGAATCTCTTCCTAATTGTGATAATCAAAATAAGTCAATGAATATATTTGAATAGCAATTTGGATAAACTTACAAAAAAAAGATTTAAAAAAATTCTTGCTCAAGAATCAGCAAAAATTATTATTTCTCAAGGCATTGAAAATTTTAGTGACGCAAAAAACAAAGCTGCTAAAAATTTAAATATAGAAAATTTGGGATGCTTGCCTTCAAATTATGAAATAGAAAAAAGTTTAAAAGAACACTATCAACTATTCGTTCCAGTAACACATGCTGAGCATGTTGAGCTAATGAGAGCAACTACAATCGAAATAATGAATTTATTTATTGATTTCCAAACTTACGTTGTTGGCCCAGTAGTTAGCGGAACCGCCTCATCATCATCATCTATTAACATACATCTGAGTACAGAGGACGTTTATGATGTAACCCACATATTAGATAAAAACAAAATAAAATATAAATTTTTTGATAAAAAAATTAAATTCAATAAAAAAGTAGATAAAATCTTTTGTGGTATAAGTTTGCTCTATAGAAACATGGTTGTTGAAATCGTTATGTTTAATTCTAAAGATATTAAACAACGTCCTTTGAGCAGAATTGATGGCAAGCCTATTAAAAGATTGAAAATTAATTCTTTGAAAAAGCTTCTCTGAGAATATTATCGATTTTCAATTGAGACATAATTCCTTTTTTCAGGTCCCGTATACAACTGTCTTGGTCTACTGATTTTTGAATTAGGATCCGTAATCATTTCTCTCCAGTGAGAAACCCAACCAACTGTTCTCCCAATTGCAAACATAACAGTAAACATTGATGTGGGGATACCAAGTGCTTGGTATATTATTCCTGAATAGAAATCCACATTGGGATACAAGTTCTTCTCTCTAAAATAGTCATCTTTTAGTGCAATTTCTTCCAATTCTATTGCCAATTCAAGTAGCGGTGAATTTGCACCTCCTTTTTGATTGAGAACTTTATGACACATTTTTCTAATAATTTTTGCTCGTGGATCATAATTTTTATAAACACGATGGCCAAACCCCATCAATCGAAAAGGATCATCTTTGTCTTTCGCTTTATCGATATATTTTTCAATATTTTTTTTGCTTCCAATTTCTACCAGCATCCTAAGAACTGCTTCGTTAGCACCTCCATGAGCAGGGCCCCATAGAGCTGAGATTCCTGCAGCAATTGCTGAGTATGGGTTTGCACCTGAGCTACCCGCCATCCTGACTGTTGATGTTGAGCAATTTTGCTCATGATCAGCATGTAATATAAAAAGCAAATCTAATGCTTCTGCTGCGATCGGATCAATATCTCTTTGCTCTGCTGGAACTGAAAAAAACATGTGCAATAAATTCTCACAATAATTTAGCGTATTCAGAGGATATATAAATGGTTGCCCAACTGTATGTTTATAAGCCGCAGCAGCAATAGTTGGTAATTTTGCAATAATTCTATGAGTAAATATTTCTCTTGCACGCGCGCTATTAATATCCATAGTATCATGATAGTAGGCTGACATTGAGCCCACAATCGCTGAAACCATAGCCATCGGATGGGCATCATATCTAAAACCATTAAATAATCTCAACATACCTTCATTCAACATCGTGTGATGAATTATTGAATCTGTAAAATCCTCAAGCATAACTTTATTAGGAAGCTCCCCATATAAAAGAAGATAAGCAACCTCAATGAATGATGAAGATTCTGCAAGCTCCTCTACTGGATATCCTCGATAGAGTAGTATTCCCTCATCACCATCAATGAATGTTATATTACTTTGGCAACTTGCAGTTGAGAGAAATCCAGGATCATAGGTGAATAGGGAATTTTTTTGATATAGATTGCTTATGTCGATGACATCTGGCCCAATGTTTCCTCTGATAATTTCGAGCTCGAGAGTACCAGGTCGATCAGGAATTTCTATTTTGCAATGTTTTTTATCCATTAGACGTTTTTAAGTTTAAAGAAATAATTTTTATTATTTTTTTCCATACTTCTTCTTGAATTTATCAACTCTCCCCGCTGAATCAACAATCTTATGCTTGCCTGTGTAAAACGGATGAGACTCAGATGAAATCTCAACGGGATAGTAAGGATAGGTTTTACCATCTTCCCATTCTCTTGTTTCTGTTGTTTCAAGAGTTGAACGAATTAGAAAGTACTTGTCCACACCAGTGTCATGGAAGAGAACTTCACGATATTCAGGATGTATTTCTTTTTTCATAATATTCGGTATCCGTTAGATAATAAGCTCACATTGAGTGGTCGCGTAGGATAGCTGTAAACTAATGTTTTTTCAAGCTATTTTACTAGCTATACTTATCCACAAAACCTGTGGATAAACCTGTGTAAGAAAATTGAATCTTTTACCTCGATAGTATTAATTAAAGGATATTTGTTAAAATGATTAAAATATGAACACTTTAATAAATATGATTCATATCAATGACTTATAGTATATTTATTTATATCCGTCTGAAATGAGACTAATTTTGTAAGTAAAATTCTGTTTGATATAATTGGTGTGCATAAAGATTTCTCTATATTAATTATATACATAGACAAACAGAAAAAAATTTTATCAAAATTTCAAAAACTCGCACTGTAAATTATCTAAAAATTTAAATCCCAGCGCGGTAGGTTTACAATATCCATTGGGATAATATTCCATTAAATTTAAGTTATTGAGTTCGCTCACTTTCCTCTCGATTGAATCGTATTTCAGACCAGTGGCATATTCAAAGTGAACTATTGAAAATCCGGACATTAATCTTAGGTTGTTAAGCATAAACTCAAATATCTTATCTGAGTCTCTCAATAATTTCTCTGTGTAACTAGATTTATCAGAAATTATATTTTTCATATAAATATTCGGGTCTGATGGCTTTCGATATCTAATCATATTGTTTTTTGTAATTCGATATTTTCCGTGTGCTCCTGCTCCAACAGCAATATAATCTCCAAATCTAAAATAATTTAAGTTATGTTTGCACTCAAAATTTTTTTTTGAAAATGAGGTAATCTCATATCTTGTATACCCAGCACTTTCTAGCAAACTCACACAATCTTCTTGAATATAATTTTGTTCATCGTCTGTTGGAAGATCTCCTGACTTGTCATAGAAAATATTTGTATTTGGCTCATCAGTCAGCTGATAATAAGAAATATGCTCTGGCGATAATTCAATAACCTTTCTTATGTCATCTTTTGCCGTGACTCTGGTCTGATCTGGCAAGCCAAACATCATATCTATATTAATAGATTCGAAATGAACTTTACCTGCAGCCTTGAAAACAGAAACTATATCCTCTGGATCATGATCTCTTCCAATTGATTTCAATAATTTCTGATTAAAACTCAGCGCACCTAGTGATAGACGATTAACACCGGCAGCTCTATATTGCATGAGTTCAGCTTCATTTATAGATCTCGGATTGATTTCCATTGTAATCTCACAATTGCTTTCAATATCAAAATTGGTATTAATTGAATTTAATATTTCTGAGATACTTAATGGACCAAATAAGTTTGGTGTTCCGCCTCCAATAAAAATTGTCCTTAACTTAGATTTTTTAAATTTACTAGCCTCATTTTCTATGTCTTTGACAATTAGTTTAGTATATTTGCTTAAATCAGATTTATCGGTTAAAGCTGTTGAGTTAAAATCACAATATGGATATTTTGAATGGCTCCAAGGTAAATGAACATAGATTGAAGATGGGTAAGAAAACATGATTAGTTTTCTCTATGAGATATAAGGTTATCTTCTTTGAGTCTTTCTATCATCAGGGTCATCGCCTGGCCTCGATGACTGCATTTATTTTTTTCTCTTATAGATAATTCAGCTGCAGTCTTACCGAGTTCTGGCACAAAGAAAACTGGATCATAACCGAATCCTTTGTCACCTGATCTTTCATTACATATGATCCCATGCCATTGAGTCTCAATTAATATTGGATTTGAAGTGTCTTTTGGATCTAAATATATAAGAGAACAATGAAAATATGCTTTTCTATTTTTTTTTTGACTCATTCTGTTTAGGAGAAGATCGACATTATCGTCATCATTTGATTTGTCACCAGCATATCTTGCAGAGTATATGCCCGGCTCGCCATCCAGTGTTTCAACTACTAGGCCAGAGTCATCAGCTATGATTGGGTGATTTGTAAATGATGTTAAATGAACTGCCTTTTGAAGAGCATTTGACTTAAAGCTATTACCAGTTTCTGGATTCGACTCTATTTTAAGATCAACTTGTGAAATGAGAACACAATCATAAGGATCGAAATCCTTTTTGATTTCCTTAAACTTGCCTTTGTTGTTTGTTGCAACAACAATTTTATTTGCATTTATGCTGGACATTTCTCTTAAATATTTTAGTTCGATGACAGTAATTTTTTTTGATGTAAAGTTATTTCTTGTATGCCTTTCTTTGCGTAATTCAGCATCAATGCCAACTGATCACTGCTAAAAGAACCATTTTCTGCTGTCCCCTGAATCTCAATAAACTCATTATCTTCAGTCATTACAATATTCATATCTGTATCAGCCTGTCTATCCTCGTTGTAGTTTAGATCCATAATCACTTCATTCTTATATATTCCTACAGAAATAGCCCCTAGAAATTTTTTTATTGGGGCAGAATCTATTTTTCTGTCATTAGTCAAACTATTTACTGCTCTGCTCAGAGCGATAAATGCACCATTAATTGCAGTAGTTCTGGTTCCTCCATCTGCCTGAATTACATCACAATCTAATATGATGGTTCTCTCACCAAGTGCCTTGAGATCAACAGCTGCTCTGAGTGATCTCCCAATCAGTCTCTGTATTTCAATAGTCCTTCCACTTTGCTTTCCTTTCACAGACTCTCTCATATTTCTCTGATTTGTAGATCCTGGTAGCATGCCATATTCAGCTGTTACCCAGCCATGTCCCTTATTTTTCATCCACCTCGGTACATTGTTTTCAATAGTAGCGGTACATAATACTATGGTGTCACCAAATGAGGCGAGCACACTAGTCTCCATAGATCTAATAAAATCTAATTTAAAATCAATATTTCTCAATTGGTCAGGTTTTCTCTTATCTGTACGCATAATTATTTTCCTTAAATTTTATGGCTCTAGATTGCCGCATCTCATTATAATTAAATTTATATTCATAAAGATCATTATTGATGAAATAATAGTGCACTACTAATTAAGTGAACTTGATATTTACTAATGAATACAGCCTCAAAATTATTCGTTATTTCTGCTCCTTCAGGAGCAGGAAAGACGACATTAGTAAAATCCCTTATCAAAAACAATGAAAATATAAAATCTTCGATTTCTTATACGACAAGAGCCGCCAGAAAAAACGAAAAAGAGGGGGAAGATTATTTTTTTGTTAGCAAGCACGAGTTTATGAAACTTAAAAGTGAGAATAAGTTTATTGAACACGCGAAAGTTTTTAATAACTACTATGCAACAAGTAGAGAGGAAATTAAGAAGATTTTATGTCAGGGTGCACATGCTATTTTGGAAATAGATTGGCAAGGCGCCAGACAAGTTAGACAGTCAATTCCAGAATGTGTCTCTATTTTTATCCTGCCCCCATCAAAAAATGAGCTGCAAAAACGATTATTTAGCAGAGCAACCGATGATGTAAAAACTATCGAATTGAGAATAAAAGAAGCCAATCATGACATGCTTCAATGGTCTAAATTTGATTATTGTATCATTAACGATGACCTTGAAACTGCAATAAAAGAGCTTGAATCCATTTTTTCTAATGAGAATGAAGCAAACAGCACAAAAAATTTAATGTTAATAAGAAAAATTAACGAGATATTATATGTAAATGACTGATAAATGGTTTAAAATAATCAATGGTCGGTCGATAATGTAATAGGAGAACTAATGGCCAGAATAACTGTAGAAGACTGCATGAACGAAATCGATAATATATTCGATATGATTTTGCTTGCATCAAAAAGGGCCAAAAGAATCGCAAATGGCGGAGACCCATTGGTTGATGTAGAAAATGATAAGCCTACAGTCATAGCGCTCAGGGAAATTGCCGAGGGAAAAATGACAGAAAACATTCTCAAAGAAATGGATGCAACGGCCTCACAAGAATTGATCCAAGTAGAAGACGAAAGTGACGATATCATGCCGCTTCAAAGCCTATCCATTGGTAGGTGATAGTTTCAAAATAATCGTAATCATCATCAGGTTATACTACTCAATAGATTAAGATGGATTACGCACAAATAATCCGAAAAAAAATAAATAAAAAATCTGATAGACCAGAAATACTATTAGAAAATCTTTTGGATTCTGTCTCCTCATATCTAAAAAAATCAGATCTTGGGTTTATAAAAAAAGCCTATGAATATGGTGCGTCTGCTCATGAAAACCAAACTCGTATGAGTGGAGAACAATACATCTGTCACCCTTTATCTGTTGCAATAATTCTTTCTAAAATGAGGATGGATAAACAAACAATATCTGCAGCGCTTCTGCATGATGTTGTTGAAGATACAAATATCACTTTAGTAGATATTGAAAAAATCTTTGATAAGGAAGTGGCCTCACTCGTTGATAGTGTGAGCAAAATTGATCAAATTAAATTTGAAAATAAGGCTGAAGCTCAAGCAGAAACATTCAGAAAAATGATTCTTGCTATGGTAAAAGATATCCGTGTTATTTTGATAAAACTCTCTGACCGTCTACATAACATGAGGACACTTGAGCACCTTCCTGACAAAAAAAGGAAAATCAAAGCAAGGGAAACACTGGATATCTATGCGCCCATAGCAAATCGTTTAGGCATAAATAATATTAAAAACGAATTGGAGGATCTTTGTATCCGTCATCTATATCCATACAGATATAAAGTCATAAATAAAGCAATAAAAAAAAGCAAGGGTGGCCAGAAAAAATTAGTTAACACAATTTCATCGAAAATAACGCTTTCTATGAATGATGAAAAGATAAATGGAGAAGTTATTGGTAGAGAAAAAGAACTTTACAGCATCTATAACAAGATGAAGAACAAAAAAAGGTATCTAGATGAAGTGGTCGATGTTTTTGGATTTAGAATAATCGTATCAAATGTCAATAATTGCTATAGATTGCTTGGTGTTGTTCATAACTTATACAAACCCATGCCAGGAAGATTTAAAGACTATATTGCCATACCGAGGGAAAATGGATATCAATCCTTACATACAACATTATTTGGGCCAAAGGGACTTCCTATAGAAATTCAAATCAGAACCAAAGAAATGGATCGACTTGCGGAGTCGGGTGTCGCTGCTCACTGGAAATACAAGACAAAAGAAAAAAACTTGTCTCCTTCACTTTCACAAGCGAGTGATTGGCTAACTAAGGTAGGTGAATTTCAAGAAAATATGACCTCTGCTGAATTTTTAGAAAATGTCAAAATAGATTTATTTCCTGACAAAATTTACGTGTTCACGCCTGGTGGTGACATTATACCTCTGAGGAGAGGTTCAACAGTGATTGATTTTGCATATGCAGTGCATACAGATATCGGAAATGAGTGTATTGCAGCTGAAATAGATAGAGAATTATCACCACTTAAAACTGAGTTACAGAATGGACAAACAGTCAAAATTAAAACCAAAAAAGGGGCACAACCAAATCCGGATTGGATCAACTTTGCTGTAACCGCAAAAGCAAGATCCAGTCTTCAGGGTTATTTAAAAAATATCAAGAAAAGTGATGCTTATGATCTAGGAAGAAGTTTGTTAAATAGTGCTCTTGATGAAATTGGCACCTCTTTGAGAAAAATTGGAAAAAAAAGGCAGAAAGAAGTTTTCTTACAATTAGGTGTCAAAGATCTCAGATCACTCTATGAACAAATCGGATTTGGAGAGAGACTAGCACCATTAACAGCGAGACATCTTGCCCAGGAGCATCAGGAAAATAAAGCTTCTGAGCAGAGTAGCTTGGTTATTCAAGGAACAGAGGGCATGGTTATGACCTATGGAAATTGTTGTAATCCTATTCCTGGTGACAACGTAATGGGATACATGAGCTCTGGACGTGGTGTTGTTGTTCATAGAGACAGCTGTAGAAATTTAAAAACCTTTAGAAAGCATCCAAACAAATGGCTTTCAGTTAGATGGAAAGAGAATATTGATAGAGAATTCATATCACAGATTCATGTAGAAACCGAGAATAAAACAGGCGTTCTCGCTGAAGTAGCAAGCACTATTGCAGATTCGAATTCAAATATTGAATCCGTTTCTGTATCTGGACATGAAGATCATTCTGAACTCATTTTTACACTAAGTGTAAGTGATAGAGTTCATTTAGCAAATATCATGAGAAATATAAAAAAAATGAGCAGTGTACATCGGATTTCTCGCGAAGGCAGATAAGATATATTTATAGGAGAAGATTATGATTAAAGTAATAAATACAGAGAATGCACCCGCAGCAATAGGAACTTATTCTCAAGCTAGATCAACTGAAAACTTAGTATTCATATCAGGACAAATTCCTCTTGATCCCGCTTCAATGGAAATAGTGAGTGGTAACTTTAAAGACAGAGCGAGAAGAGTTTTTATGAATATTCAAGCTATAGCTGAAGAAGCAGGCGGCAGCTTGAGTGACATATGCAAGCTGACAATCTTTCTTACAGATTTAAACGATTTTTCTGCTGTTAATGAAGTTATGGAAGAGTATTTCAATAGTCCATATCCTGCACGTGCAGCCCTGGAAGTTTCAGCTCTACCAAAAGGAGTAGATATTGAGGCTGAAGCAATTCTAGTTATTAGTTAAAAAACCTCATGTTTTTTATTTAATGCTGGATATAAATGATGAGTTAAATTCACTCAGAGGAGTAGGTCCTTCTTTGTCTGAAAAGCTAAGCAGTCAAAATATAAGAAAGATTGAGGATCTTCTTTTTTTGCTGCCTGTCCGATATGAGGATAAGACTAAATTAATCAAAATCAGTAATGCCATTCCTGATCAAAAAAATTTAACTAAAGGAAGAGTTATTGACAGCAAGATTTTATTCTTTGGGAGAAGAGTATTACAGGTAATTCTAGATGATGGGACAGAGAGGTTAAAACTTAGATTTTTTTATTTTTCAAATAATCAGTACAAACAATTTTCATATGGAAGAACAGTTGTATGTTTTGGACTGCTCAAGAAAAATGGAAAAAATCTAGAAATGATTCATCCTGAATATAAAATCTTAAAAGAAGACGAAACATATAGAGCTGAAAAAACACTTACTCCAATTTATCAGTCAATCAATGATGTAACAAAGGTAAGATTTAGAAATTTAGTTAGGCAAGCAACAGATGTTCTAAAGAGTACAAAGCCATCAGAATTGATACCAAACCAAGTCCTCAAAGAAATTAATCTTCCTGATCTCTCAGACAGCCTTATCCATCTGCACTGCCCGCCAAAAAAGACCGATATCAAAAATATTGAAGATGAATTAGCTCCCTACAAACAGAGGCTCTCATTCGAAGAACTACTTGCATACTATATGAGTTTGAGAAAACTCAAAAAACTGGCTGAAGTTACTTCTGCATCTACTTTAAGCAAAGGTCAGCAAGGAGTGGTGAGTTTTATTGAGTCTTTAGATTTTAGACTAACTGCTGCCCAAATCAGAGTTATTAATGACATAACAGGCGATTTATCTAAACCACAGCCTATGATGAGGATGCTTCAGGGTGACGTTGGTTCAGGAAAGACCATAGTCGCTGCCATTGCCTGCTTAAAAGCTATTCTTAATAAAAAACAAGCTGCATTAATGGCTCCAACAGAATTACTTGCAACTCAACATTATGAATCTTTGTCCAAGCTCTTTAAAAATCATGATTTAAAAATATCTATACTCACAGGAAGCATTAAGAAGTCAATAAGGGAGGAAATTGAATATTCGATTCTCACAGGAGAGACAAATTTAATTGTTGGAACACACGCGCTATTTCAAGAAGGTGTAACCTTCAATAACCTTGAATTAATAGTAATTGATGAGCAACATCGTTTTGGAGTAAAACAAAGAGTAGCATTAAGAGAAAAAGGGGGATCGGAAAATAAGCATGCACACCAATTGATAATGTCTGCTACGCCAATTCCCAGAACTCTTGCAATGGCCGCCTATGCTGATCTTGATACATCCATAATAGATGAATTACCATCGGGTAGAAAACCAATCAAAACTCTCATAATCTCAAATAATAAAAGGGATTCTGTAATAGAAAGAATAAAAATTGCCTGTGAGAGTGGGAAACAAGCATATTGGGTTTGTCCTTTAATCGATGATTCTGAAAATATCGAAGCGGACTCTGCGATAAAAAGATATGAAGATTTATTAAACAAAATTAAATCAATTAAAATTGGTTTAATTCACGGTCGTCAAAAAAATTCTGAGAAAGAGAAAACAATGCAGCTTTTCAAACAAGGAAAAATTGATCTATTAGTGGCGACAACTGTTATTGAGGTCGGTGTAGATGTCCCAAATGCAAACATGATGATTATTGAAAATTCCGAAAGAATGGGCTTGTCACAACTACATCAATTAAGAGGAAGAGTTGGTAGGGGCCAAATGGAAAGTCATTGTATCCTACTATATCAATCACCACTTAATTCTTATGCTAAGGAACGACTCACTGTCCTCAGAGATTCTAATGATGGATTTCATATTGCACAAAAAGACCTCGAATTAAGAGGGCCCGGAGAGATTCTTGGAAAAAAACAAACTGGTCTTCCTAATTATCGAATCGCCGATTTATCGAGAGATGCACATTTAATGCCCAAGATTCAGAAATCAGCAGAAATAATGATGAAAAAGTTTCCAGAAAATACAAATAAAATTATTAGTCGATGGTTAGGCCCGGCAAGTGCACTAGGTAAGGTTTAGGTAATTATGATTAACAAAAAAAAATTAAAAAATTATTTATTATTAATGAGGCTTGATAAACCTATAGGAATTTGGTTGCTGATGTGGCCAATGCTCTGGTCAATGTGGGTATCTACTGATGGCCAAGTGAATGAAACTCTATTAATTGTCTTTTTAATTGGTGTCATTATTATGCGCTCAGCTGGATGTGTGCTGAATGATATTGCGGATAAAAATATTGACCCTTTTGTAAAAAGAACTAAAGATCGTCCAATAGCATCAGGAAAAATCTCTGTGCGTGAGGGCAAAAAACTATTTATATTGCTCATGGCAATTGCATTTAGCCTTTTGTTTTTTTTAAATACTGCAACGAAACTTCTCGCCCTCGTTGGGGCGCTCATAACAACTGTGTATCCATTCCTAAAAAGAATTATTTCAGCTCCACAGCTATTTTTAGGAGTAGCATTTGGTTGGGCTGTCCCAATGACATTTTCCGCAAATTTAGGATATGTAAACTCAACAGGATGGCTGATTTTTTTAGCTGCAATATTTTGGGCAATTATCTATGACACCTATTATGCAATGGTTGATCGAGATGATGATATAAATCTACCAGTAAAATCTACAGCAATATTATTCGGTAAATATGATTTACTTATAATCGGAATATGTCAGATAATTATGGTTTCCTTGCTGATTTTGTTAGCAAAAAACATGAATGCAACGATATGGGTGTATCTATCAGTTTTTATTTCATCCTGCATAATGATGCATCACCAAATAATAACCAAAAAAAGACAAAGGGAAACTTGTTTTAGAGCATTTTATAATAATCATTACATTGGTATGGTGATGTTCATCGGGATATTGCTAAATTACTATCTTCCGAAATAAAAGCTTCTCATGATAAAGACTAATTACATTCAGCAGAATCATGTGCGTATGAGATTTGATAAATGTGTTGAACACTTCAATGATCATGATTTTTTTCATGAATATTGTCGGAAAAACTTATTTGAAAGGTTAGCGCCAATAAAAATATACCCGAAGATGATTCTAAATATCGGAAGTGCTATGGGTTCTGGATCCAATTTACTCTCAAAAAACTATAAGGGTTCGCAAATCTTTAACATCGATTTATCGTTCGGTATGTTGAAAAAGTCACTCTCGCAAGTAAACAGAGAGATTAGACATATTCAGGCTGAAGCAAGTGTATTGCCATTCAATGACAATTCTATTGATCTTATATTCAGTAATCTTTGTATGCCTTGGTTAAATGATCTGCCTTTTTTTTTCAAAGAGATTAGGCGCGTCACGAAAAAAGATGGGCTGTTCATCTTCTCCACACTTGGACCTGATTCTCTTCTCACTCTAAAAAAGGCATGGGCAGAAATAGATAACTTTTCTCATATCAACAATTACATAGATATGCATATTATTGGAGATCAACTCATGAATGTTGGATTACTTGATCCGGTGCTTGATTCTGAAAGGATGATCATTAAATATAATAACATATCCTCACTTGAGCGTGACTTGACTAACACAGGTTCTAG
>Ga0160423_10002571_pt1 | contig 15158 bp, 5 predicted proteins | sample CRUFie14St8metaG_FD_108191 | JGI IMG/M metagenome (GOLD analysis project Ga0160423, IMG submission 108191) | Marine microbial communities from the Costa Rica Dome - CRUD Field 142mm St8 metaG | ecosystem: Environmental > Aquatic > Marine > Oceanic > Photic zone | place: Costa Rica: the Eastern... | reverse complement strand
GCAGCAGGTAGCAGACACGGCTCTGCACCTTCTAGCAGTGCGAACGTAGGAAACTTCACGATGGACCACGTTACATTCACTAACGTTGGTACAGCGTTCAAGCACGGCTCTGGCCAAGGAACAGTCCTAACAATGACGAACTTCGAAATCAATGACGCATCTGATGCATGTTTCGACCTTGCCGAAGACTCTAACGCTACACTGCGTGATGGTGAGATGACAGATTGTAACTCCGGAGGAAACTCTTGGGGTGGCGCAGTCATCAACTACCCAGGAAGTACCGGTGGAGCACTATACGTCGAGAATGTCGAAATCGAAGACTCTCTTGTAAACTTAATAGACGTAGACTTCCGAAATGTATGGATTCAAAACCTAACTGCAACCTCAGCAACTACACAAACTGGTGCAGTACTGAATGCTGAAGGACTTGGTACTGGTTCCACTGTATTCGTGAACAACACGAGTGCTGATGGATACAGCAGTGCAGCGATTTATTCGCTAGAATCTGTTTACTTCGAGGATGTAGACTTTGGAAGTGCTGCGGTTTCGATCGCACCGGGAGGTCCTACTTCCAGCGCACCAGGTCCGTACGTAGGTGGTAGCAGTCCAGCAATGATGGACAACTTCACTTCCGGTGACCTATCGATGGCTAGAACAGCACCAACAATGCACGACATCACAGTTGGTGCTCTGTCAATAGTTGGTAACTCGCCAAGCACAAACGGAATCCGTGGTACTAACTGGGACACCGATGGTATCTCCATTTCAGGTTGTGGCTACAATGTAGTAGTTGAAACAGTAATAAGCGATTACATCGCTGCTTCCTGTTCCAACTCAGCTGCACCAAACAATCTGATCATGGAAGATGTGGATGTCACTTACACTGGCACTCAAAACGCAATTTACGCAAGAAACTCTGCAATCGCGATCGGTGATGGAAGTGTTTCAATGCCGTCCTCATACGACAAGATGTCAAAGGCTTCCACCAATGGTAGAATCGTATTGATTGATGTTGACCAAGATGGAACAGATTGTGAAAGTGCAAGCGATTGTGTTGTATCGTCCAGCTCCTCCGGTGGAATTTACTTCGGTAGCCTCGCAACCGTGAAGGTATACAAGCTACTTGACAGTGGTTCAAAGGAATGGAAGCAAGATCACACAGTTCAAGCAACTGTTGTAGATGGCGGTTCACCACTATTTACCATCGGTACTCACAAGACAGACGCCAACGGAGAGGCTTCAGTTTGGGTACTTTCCGAAAACGACGCTGGTGATACATACTCTAACCACAACTTAGTCGCTTTCGGTCCATCAGGACAGAACGAAACTACGTACACAGATTCTTGGTACCCAACCGGTGGATTTGGTGTAGGTGACTCAATCGAATTGAGACTTGAACCTACTCCAGTTACTCTGAACGGTAGCAACATGGATTGTGCATACCTGATGTCAAATCCTGAGGCTGCACTCGGTTATGACGGAACTGTTGTTTCCGGTGGTACCAACACATTTACCTGGGAAGGAAAGGTAACAATGACTGGAAATCTAAACATCGATGACTGTAACGTGGTAATGCGCAATGTATTCACTGTTGCATCCGATGCTACTATCAGTCCAAAGTTGACCATCTCAACCGGCGGTGTACTAACTCTAGAGAAGATTCCAACTTCCACAGGAACTCTAAGAGCAGCTTCAAGCACTTACCCGCTAGACTTCGACATAGACGGTGGAACACTGAACCTAATTGGTGGTGTTATGTCTGACATCGATGGTGGAATCGATTTGGATTCAGGTGCTATGACAGTGAGCGACTCTTCTATCATTTACGGTAACGCAAATGCTGGTGCAACCGTCGCAACACTAAACGTCAATGGAGGAACCTTAGATTGGGATGATTCTACCATCCAAAACAACGGCCAGACAGGTATTGGTATCATGTTTGATGGAGCAATAGCTAGTGTAGACAACATCATCGTGAAGAACGCTGCTGTTGGTATGTACTCAATGAATGCTGCACCAAACGTAAACGGATTTACTCTGAACGACAACGATGTTGGATTAGACGTGTACGGTGGAATGAGCCTGCCAACTCTGTACAGAAGTACTCTACTGTCTGGACAAAGCAATGGATGGACTACCCACGCTATCGACATGAGTGGGTTCCTTGGAGAAGACTATATCCAGATCGGATACAACTCTGTATATGGTGGAGGAAACGCTCACCCAACATACAACTGGGCTTCTGCAAGATACTACATGATTACTGACAGAATGAACGTTCAACTAACCGACGATGCTGGCAACTCTTGGAACATCACCAGTTCCTCTATGGACGGATACTATGACGGAGCACTTGGTGGTGCTTCCGGTGTTCCATCACATGATTGCCAAACATACGGTTACCACAGAAATCCAAACTATGCTTATTGGAGCCTAGACTTTAGGACACCAACTGGATGGGACTGGGTTGCAAACGACAACACCCCTTCACAGTCTACTCCAATGCACTACTGGGGTTACTACAGCCCATCATGGTCATGGGGTAACTACGCTCCTCCTGAAGGATTGAGCGGTTCTTACAACGTCTGTCTGGATTATGCATCTGCATACAGTAACAGACCTGGTGACTCAGTAACGCTAACAATGCCAGTAGTGGACCTAAGCGGTATGAACAACATTACTGGAATGAAGGTATACCTTGATGTATATCACAACCGTGCTGACAACTATCAGGACAGACTTGAATTCGTTGCAAGATCTGGTGATGACCCATCCGACCTTGGCGACTACGTTAGAGAATCAGGCACGCCACTATTCTCAACCGGTACAATTACTGGAGCAGATACAGGTGTAGAGCTGGGTGGAAACTTCGCTGCAGCAGAGTTTGATGACATAACTGTCACTTCACCAAACGACGCAGGTTTCGAAGTTGTAGGTTCAACCACTTCTACAGTTGATGGCTTAGAAGTCACTGGCGGACCTTACGGTATTCTAGTTGGCTCTGGGGCATCTGGTTCAGTAGATTTCACGAACGTGGACATTTCTGGTACAGCAAACTCTGGTGTCTACTATACCAAGGACTTGAAAGGTGACTTGACCGGAACTATCGGTACATCCGCTGGAGCAGGTATCAAGTTCGGTGCTGCTACATCGAATGACATCTCGTGGACATCCATGGACTTGTCAACTAACGCAATCGGCATCGAAACTGCTGGTACAGGTACCCTGACATTCCTCGATAGCACCTTTGCAAACACCAAGGACGCAGTAATCAGTGGTTCAGGTACAATCGACTTCGTTGAAGGTACTGTTGACGCAACAACTGTAGAAGTTACAGGCTCTGGTGTCTTTAACAGACTCCGCTCGCTGGAAATAACAGTTACTGCAGACACAAGCGTAGTATCAGGAACCAACGTCGTTCTGAAGGACGGAAGCGGTAATCCAACAGGCTCTGCTATCACTGATACTAGTGGTGTTGCATCAGGACTAACGTTCCCTACAGAGACAGTAACATCTGCCGGTCTAAATGTCGAGAGCCTAACTGGTTACGAAGCGGTAACAGTTGCTAAAGTTGGTGCATACAGTTACACAAGCCCAACAGTGAACTCTGCGGACTTCCGATACGCCTTCGACAGTCTAAGTTTGCAAGATGTTTCAGGTAACAGTCACACAATTTCTCTTGTAAATAATGTAGACGCTCGTGTATGTTACCCGTACACGCTGTCTACATACCCAGCAATTTCTAATTGTCCTGGTCTCTCAACCTCTGGTTCGAGAGAATACAGTTCGGGAATGAAGGAATACGGATACTACCGTGCACTAGACACTGACATGTCCGGCAAGGTCGTAATGATGGATTTCGGTTTGGTTTACCTAACAGGTGGTCAAACCTACAACTTCAACCAAAGTACAGTCATCATAACCGGATCATACTCTTTCAATAGTGTTGCAAGAATCGAAGGTTTATCTCCTTGGAATACTCAGTTGTATGCACACAACTCTGAGTGGGTAGGAATAGCTGTAGACGATGAGGGAGAAGCACAAGGTTTCCAAATTGGACTTGAAGGAAGGAACTACATTGTACCTGACATTCAAGACTCTGTATTATCTGGCGTTGCACACATTGGAACATCATATGGTCCAAAGTACAGTTGGTCATCATACTACAACTGGGAAGCTGATTTCTTCAACATCCAAAACAACACAATCACACACTTCAGAGATTCTGACACTACAAACGGTGTTTACCAACAAGATATCTGTATGAACAGTGGTGTCAGGAATACAACAGTTATGAACAACGTTGTTAACAACTGTGCGGTTGGAATTCAGTTTGAAAGAACTGCATACTCCTACTACCACGCTCGCTCTGAGTGGGGTGCGGATGGTGCAATTATCGAAGGAAACACTTTCCACAACACAGAGTACCTGGATGTTTGGTTCTATCTGAACTCATATGCTGACAACGTAACAGTCAGAAATAATGAGTTTACAGGAAGTTCTGCTCCTGGATACAACGTTTACACCCAAGATCGCACAACGATTGGACTATTGGTTGAGGATAACACATTCTCGAACGGTCAAGAACCAATTTACATGCGTGGTGGGCTTGACTGGGAAATCACTGACAACACAATCTACGGTGATGGAGATGCTTCACACATTGGTATTGCGGCAAGAAACGGCTACGGTATTATTGACGGAAACACTCTAATCGACGCAGATGGTGGTATCCTTGTAGATGGTATTACAGCAAACCAGGTAGTAAACATCACAAACAACGATATCTCACAGAGTGCAGGTAGAAGCGCACCTTCTGCGGTCGGTATCTGGGCTGAAGATTGTGCATCTTCAATAATCAACACTGGTGGAAACACTGTTAGTGTAATGGAGAACGCTTTGGTAACCGATGGTTGTGACATTAACGATTCTGGATCTACCTTCACAGCGGTTGGAGGAGCAGGTGGTACAGTATACGGAGTACAGATTCTGTCTTACTCTTACTCACCACAAAATCTAACAATCAACGAGGGTGATTCTGTACGCTGGAGATCTGTAGAGTACTACAACAACAGCGGTACATGGGAACAGCACGACATTGTTGCAAACGACTCCACATGGGGCAGTGGCACAATAATGAACCTAGGTCAGACATACGTCAAGACCTTCAGCACGGCTGGAATCTACGAATACCACTGCAGTATCCACCCAGATATGACTGGAAAGATCACAGTTATCACAGGACAAGGTAGTGGATTCTCATCTACGGGTGTAAACATCATCGGAACAACCGATGAAATCACACTAGATGGTACATCTATCTCTGGATTCGAGAATGGAGTTGAACAGTATGGTGGAGAACTAACACTATCTGGCGATGCGATCGTCTCTGGTGGTGACTACGGCGTATACATCGAAGACACAGACATGATTGTTGACGGTGCAAGAATTGCAGGTGACTCAACCGGAACAGGTGTCTACGTGACAGGTGCTTCTTCATTCGACGCAACTGACATGGACACATACGGTCTGGTTGGACTAGAAATCGATGCAGTCGACTTCCGCTGGAACGGTGGAGACTCTGGCGCTACAACAGCTCTAATGGCTGACGGAGGCGCAGAGGGATCTGTAGAAAACGTAACGTGGGATGATGTCACCACCCAGATTGATGCTGGATCATACGTCACAGTAACATCTGTTGGTAACTCAATCGATGCTTCTAAGTTGATTCTTGATTCAACCGCAGTTATCCATGAAGGTAACCTGCTAAACTTGAACATCACTCACAAGGGTGACGACGCAACAGATGTTGGACTTCTAATCAAGTCCACTGACGGCGAGCAAGCAGCATACGTATCTCCAGGATACCGCACATCCTTCATCAACATCGATGGTGACCTCGAAGAATGGTTTGGTAACGTAAAGAACCCATCCGACGACGCAATGCCTGGTGTTTTGTCTAGCGACAACGCTGGTGAGGACTTCCTTGCTACATGGGACGCTAACAACCTATACCTAGCACTAACCGGAGTCGACATGGGTGCTGCTGACCTACAGATTTACATCGATTCAAGCACAGGTGGAGACACAACAGGACAAAGCTGGTACGTGTCTCACGCTCTGCCATTCGCAGCAGACTATGTCTTCTGGGCAGAAGATGGTGCGACCGGTAACTCTGGCCTGAAGGTTAACGGATTCACAGGATGGTCTGATGTTTCCTGCAGCAATCTGCAAGAATACATCGGTCACTCTGGTGATACTGACACTGAAATCACAATCCCATGGGATTGTATCGGACAGCCTGACAGCACTGTCAGACTGATCGTAGTTGTTCAAGATGAATCAACAGGAGCAGTATCCTCTGTTCACCCATCACAAACCGTTGCAACCGGTGCAGTAAGTCAGACCTTCACAGATGAAATCACTCTGCTAATGGGTCACGGCGACCTAGATACAGGTATGGATTTGAAGAACCACCTGCTTATCTACCGCAGCTACGTTGGTTCCAACACACCAACTGATGCAAAGACATACGACATCTCCGCTAAGGTAGATGCGCCATGTGCGGAAGATTGGGGTACTTTGAACAACGTTGACATGAGCACAAACGTCGATGAAGAAATCGACATCAAGAGAGCATGTCCAGAAATTCAGAACCTGGTTGACATCACAGTTAACGAAGACAGCGGTGCATACACCCTGACTCTAACTGACAAGGCAGACGACGTGCAAGATGATGAGAGCACTCTAACATGGACTGTAGCAGATGATGCAGACCCATCAAAGAGCCCGAGCATGCTACTGGACAGTGGATTATCGGGTCAGACAATGACCATGACCCCAGACCATGACCAGTTCGGTACCTACACCTTCCACTTCGGTGTTGAAGACAGTCACGGATTGACAGACAGTGTGACAATTGTGTTCACTGTAATCAATGTCAATGACGCACCAATCATCTGTAACCAAGAGAGAGCAGATTGTATGCCTGTATTCGCTGATGACGGTGCAGGTAACCTGAACGTTCTTGACGAAGGATTCGGAAGCATCAGCAAGGTCTTAGGATCTGCTGCGAACGCAACTGGTTCCTACGTAATCGATATGGCAAGCGATGACATGGCTAACGAGCAACCTCAAGAATACACATGGGGCGCTTCGATTAAGTCTGAAAACGTCACAGTCGAGCCATACTGGGTACAGAAGAAGTTCAGCAGTGTTGCTGCGCTATTCTCCGAAGCAGGTGCTGCAGTTACAGCAAACGGTGGATTCCAAGACATCCCAATGACCGGTGACCCAGTTGCATGGTCAGCTGCTAACGCAAACGGTTCGTACACACTACCAACATTGAACGATGTTGCATTGTTGACTTACCTACTTGCACAGAATGGTTGTGGAACAGTTTGGTATCAAGAGTACATGGACTCCAGTGGTAACAAGGTTACAGCAGTTCGCTCAGACGATGGCTGTGACAGCACAATCGATGCTAACGCAGTTGTGTACAACTCAATGAACTACACAGACTTCTGGAGTGTAGCCTACGGAGTTGACGTTAACTCCTTCGACACAACATGGGAAGATATCTTCCCGAACGGTTATACAACCACCGGTGGATACGATCCATGTCCTGCGTACTCTGTATCTGTTGTCAACAATGAATTGACAATCACAGAGAACCAGGCTAACGAACTTGGTGGCGAGTGTACTATCATCCTAACACTGAATGATGACGGTGGATACTGTGAGAACACCTACCTAGGCCGCACAACAGACTCCAAGGCTGCTTGTGTCTCCTACACATGGTTGATTGACTACGATATCACACACCCAGTATACGGACCAATGACTGTTACAGGTTGTTACAACCTATACCTAGGACTGGCTTCCTTCATCCCTGAATTCTTAGCACCAGGAGTACCTTCTGGAATGACAGAGGACATCTGTCTAGCGTACGGATGGGTTGGAGAGAACACTGATGCAACACCAATGGAAGTAACCTTCGCAGTTACTCCTGTTAACGATGCACCTGAAGTTCTAGATTGGGACCGCCAGGAAGGAGTTGTAATCTCTGACGGAAATGGAGAAGTTCCAAACTTCCCATGGAAGGTCACTCTAACTGAAGATGACGAGAACGTCAACAACCTGACATACGATTTGTCTGCAATGAAACATGACAACGATCACGAGGACGCTGACCTTGTCTGGAGTATCGTCAAGGCTGACACCTGTGACTATGAGAACTACTTCTCTGCAACAATCGTAGGTGACGACATTGTCTTTGACTTGATTAAGGATGCAACAACAAACGCACCTGAGTGGGAACGAGACTATCTGAACAACGGTGGTATACACCAGAAGAACCCTCTATCTGGCGAATTCTGTCCGATCACACTTTACCTACACGACACAGAGACTGCACCTGACTACATACCGAACTACGATATGAGCACAGCTAACTACCAGCAAGGTGAAGACAGTGTTACAATGTACATCCGTGTTGACAACGTTGCTGAGAACGTACCTGACTACTTCTTTGACAGTGTTTCCAAGTTCGACTACAACGAAGTATCCAACATTATGCCAAAGACAATGGTTCCAACAACTGTCGTCATTGGACACGGTGGCGATGAAGGTCCATACAACTACGACCACATGCTAGAAGTTACCTTCTACAGCAATGGTTACAACAGTACAGACCAAACCGCTGAAGGATACGTCAACTTAGGTACAAACTATGTCATGCCACCAGCATACGGTGACACTCTAGAAGTAACTGACATGGTTTACATCACCTCAACAACAACCAAGATTTGGGTTGAGATGGATGTCCTAACCTGTGTAGATGAGAACTGTGACATGACAGCATCTCCTGAAGACAGATACTTCGGATACGCATTCCCAGAGGCACACGCTTGTATCAAGAGCGATGGTACTCAGGGAACAGCATGGAGTTGTCCAGGTGAAGTAGGAAGTTCGAGTGTCGACGAAGATGGTAACCCATCAGCTGTCACACTAGAGAACAAGCGCCGACCAATGTTGGAAGACCAAGACTGGTGTAACAACTTGATGACCACAATGGGCAACGGATCTGACTGTGCTCAGCCAAGAACATTTGGCAAGACCACAATCGGTACAAACCAACAGATCCCAACCGTTGTAAGACTAATTGGAACTGCAGACGTACCATCGTTCGCACCATCACTGATTGCTATCAGCGCAGCTGGACTATTCGTCAGCGCATTGGTTCTACAGAGCCGTCGTGACGAAGAGGAAGAAATCCTTGAAGAGATGACTCTTGATGATGACGAGCAAGCGGTGAGCCCAGTTATTGCTACTATCCTAATGGTGGCAATCACTGTGGTTCTGTCCGGTGTAATTTATGTCTGGGCATCCAGTTTGGCAGATACCTCTGCTAAGGGTGTCCCTCGAATGACATTCACTGTCGATTCGAGTCAGGCTGCTGACGGTGTGGACTCTTTCCACCGCATTACTGTGACTGGAAGTCAAGTTGAATTGGCTACCCAAGCAATCGTTGTAACATACGAGTACACAGACCCAGCTGATGGAGAGACCTACAACGAGGTATACAACCTAGCAGACCCAACTGTCTACGGATTCTACCCAGGAAACTCACCTAGCATGGTCACTTTCGGTGACTCTGTAGGTAGTGAGGGTGGAGCTGTCAAGTCAAGCCTAGACACAGGTGATACAATCTACATCCGCTCAACCAACGACAACGGTGACCTCCTAGAGAATCTGTACATCGATATCAGCTACGTACCAAACAGCGGAGCTGGCTCTGTACTGAGAACCTGGACTAACCTTTGATACGGTTGACAGTTGAGTACATCTCATCCTTCCTTCGGGAAGGATGGGATGGCTCTATTGTAGAAAAATACCCAACTCCTATGGGAGATGGGGGATGCCCCACAAAGGAGTGTGGCCCCGGGACTTCGGTCCTGGGGCCCTCCCCTCTGTAACCTTCAATCTTCTTTTTACTTTCAACAACTCCAATAGCAATAGCCTTGAGGGGAATACCGGTGAGACAAATGGATAAGCCACTTTGTGTAGCATTCGATTGCGATGGCGTATTAGCGGACTCAATATCCTCATGGCGAACAATTCACGAACATTTTGGTACCAGTTCTAAAGATCTCCTTCAGAGATTTATGGCTGGTGAGTTGACAGACAGCGAATTTATGGCTGCAGATATCGCACTGTGGAAGGAAAAATCACCAAAGATTCACAGAGATGACCTGTTTAGGGCATACTCTGGGTGCAAATTAATGAAAGGTGCTAAGGAATTAGTTGCTGATTTGAAAGCAGCTGGTGTTCATGTCGCTATTGTATCGGCTGGCGTAGATTTGTACGTTCAGTCGATTGCTGCCATGGTCAAAGCAGACGACTGGATTGCAAACGGATTCGTATTCGATGATGATGGTTGGCTTACTGACGAGGGCGTTGTAAGGGTGCCATCTATGGAAAAATACACTTCCATCAAGAGGTTACTCGATATACTGGATTGCCCTCCGAATCGTCTAATCGCCATTGGAGACTCAAGCATGGATTTGTCAATGCGAGTTGAGGATTCAACATTTATCGGCTTCAATCCTCAAAGAGAAACTGCAATCCAAGCATTTGAAGAGGCAGGAATCACTGTTGTGAAATCAAAAGATTTGAATGACTTAAGGCCTTACTTGGGTCTCGATTGAACAATTCCATTAGTTTAGATTTCTATTTTGCTTTTGGAAATAGAGAGTTTTCAATTATTCAGTGTACGGTTAAACGCTACGCTGTTTGTCTATTGCGACTATGGTGGGCCCGGTGGGAATCGAACCCACGATCAACTCGGTGTAAGCGAGGTGTCATAACCGCTAGACCACGGGCCCAGCCCACCCTAGGTCCACCTCTTTTTGAATGATACCCCTGTACATTCAAGAAGTATGGGTGACCACAACGACACAATGGATGAGGAAGTCCAAGCCTTAGCGGCTCGTCTCGTGCGTCGTTTGAGGGAAGTAAATGCTACAATTACTCTCGCTGAGTCTTGTACTGGTGGTCTTCTTGCCAGTACCCTTACCGATATCGCTGGTGCGAGTGAGTACTTCAATCAGAGTTGGGTCTGCTATTCATATCAATCCAAGATTAACGAATTAAATGTTGAAAAGGAGTTGTTAGCAACCAAGGGCGCAGTTAACGCTCAAGTAGCAATACAAATGGCAGAAGGTGCGAGGGAGAGGTCTGGTGCAGATATCGCCATTTCAATTACCGGAATTGCAGGACCAGTTGCTCCTAATTCAAACAAACCTGTCGGTCTTGTTTACGTTGGAATCGCATCTGCTCATTGGGCAAATGCCGAATCTGTGCAGATGGGAGGTAACCGATTTGAGAACAAGGTCTCCTTCGTTCACTTTGCTCTAAAAACCGCAATTGATTGTTGGGATAAGGCCAAAGTTAGGCAGAAAGATGCTATTGCCGAGAAAGAAAAAGCTGCTGCTCAAGCAGCGGTGGAGATGGCTAAATCGGAAGCTGCAAAGGCAAGAAAGGCAGCAGAGGCCGCTGCTGAAGCGCCATGGCAAGATGAGTCTTGGCAAGAACCAGGTAAGGCTATTGGGGATGATTTAGACGTCTCTTGGGAAAACGAATGATTCGCTGATTATGAAACTCTTTCCGAACACCTCAAGAACATCCGATTATGTCTTCACGTTATGGCAGCAGACCGTGCGCAGATAATGCAGCACCTTCGCGCTGCTGGCATACCTCTTGTGTCACGTCCTGTCATGGATTTTTTAATTGCTCACCCAGACCCAGTTTCAATCATTAAAGAAATGAAAAGTTCCGGAATGAATGGCTTGGCAATCTCTGTAGATTCTCTAACAAAAAACCCAGGAAGGGTAATTGCACCAATTGCTGCTCCAGAACCAGAACAAATCAGCATGAGAAATAACATGCCTGATTGGAAGAGAGAAGATTTTCCGATGGATGCAATCGATGCAATGTTTGACATCAAAGTTCACTACGATATTACTGGTAACAGCATAACAGAAGGGAAAATGGGGGATATTAATGACGCTTTCAATGACCGATTAGAACGCTTGAGGAAACTGATAATTGCTAATTCTAATCTTCCTCGCAGGCCGATGGACATTGCGCGCCTTCAAGCAGAAAAAAGCCGGTTTCAAGGTCGAGAAAACATTGCTGTAGCAATAGGCCTTGTTAACGAACCACGCCATACTAAAAATGGTCATCTGATGTTTAATATTGAGGATGCAAGCGGGGAAATTAGTTGTCTATTGATGAATAGAAAGGGCGATGATAGAATAATCGAACATGCTCAAATTGTCGAAGCAGGTCTGATGCCTGATGACGTGATTGGCGTTTCAGGGACGTTTTCTCAAAATGGAGATATGTTTTATGTTGACGATTTACACTTCCCAATGCAGAGCAGTCATGATAAGAAATTCGCTGAACAGGGAGTGTCAGTAGCCTTCCTGTCTGATATTCACGTAGGTAGTAAGACCTTCCTTGAGGCTCAATGGCATAAAATGATTCAATGGTTCAACTCAGACCCGCTAGCTCGTACCATCAAATATCTGGTTTTATCAGGAGATTGTGTTGACGGCGTGGGAATTTATCCTGGACAAGATAAAGAGTTGTCAATCAAGGATTTGTATGGCCAGTATTCACGTTTTGCAGAGCTTTTGGAACTTCTTCCAGAATGGGTTGAGTGTATTATGCTGCCAGGAAACCACGATGCAGTAAGGCCCGCTGAACCTCAACCAACACTGGAACCCGATATTCAACAGGATTTCAACACCACAACTTTCGTAGGAAACCCTTGTGATTTCAGTTTAGATGGTGTAAGGATACTATCTTACCACGGTAAATCGATTGACGATTTCGTGGCTGGCCTGCGGACTGTAACTTATCGCGACCCAGTTGAGGCAATGAGACAAATGCTTAGGCGCCGCCATCTAGCACCTCAGTGGGGAGGAAAAACACCTCTTTCGCCTGAGCCTGAAGATGGGTTGGTGATTAGAGAAGTACCCGACATCTTCGTTACAGGTCACGTTCATGGTCATGCTTGTATTGATTTCAGAGGAACCACACTTGTTTGTTCATCCACCTGGCAGGACCAAACATCCTACCAAAGAATGCTAGGTTTCCAACCTAAGCCGTGTATGTTGACTGTGGTTAACCTCGGGACTCACAAATCGATTTCGATTCCTTTCGCTTGATCACCACAAGTGGTCTTCAAGTTCTCCTTCAGTCACTACTTTTGTGATACCTGTTATCCCAGTATCATCATCTACCAGAAGGAGATGAATCGCTCGATTATGAATTCCAGACGTGAATTCAACACCTCTGTGGTCAATCCCGATTAGTGTGCCATCGAGCTCTGCAAACATCCAAGCGGAAGTAGCGTTGACCAAATCTTCTTGTCGAATCAATAGCCATCGAAGTCCCTTCATTTCTTGGCGTAAATCGCCATTGACTTCGTGGAACCATCTGCTGTACATATTCACACCTTGAATCTCAAGAGAGCCACAGCTCCTCCAATTCCAAGCAACTGTTCGCCTGCATCATGGTCGGTTGAACATTGCACAAGTTTAGCACCGATTTCATCTAAACCGGATACCGTAGATTCCCATTTTTCTTCCCTAACCAAGTCAGCACTGATGAGTAGAGTCTCAATAGCACCTTCCCCCAGTGCTTTGTAGATCATTTCAGCACCATATGCAACTGGCCCGTTAGTCGAAATTCTAGTCCAAGCTTCTTCCAAGAGTGCTGTTTCTTGGACAACAGCATGTTCTGCAAGAACGTCGCCTGCTAGGCCTTCAGAGATCACTTCGTTAGCAGCTCCTCTGCCTCCCATACTTGTTGCAACCAATTTAGTTGGTCCATTGATTAGTGGTGCTAACTTTTCCCTAGCGTGACCAGGCCCACATATTACGATTGGTGTGCCTTGAGCGATTGATTCGTTTGCTTCTCTGGAAATTTTCTCAAAGAATGATTTGGATACACCTTCGCTAACTTTAGCACCTGTGTATTTACCTCCACCTCTCATTGTCCAAGTGGAAACTTCACGGATACCTCTTCCAGTTACCTCGTAGAGAATGGCTTCGTCAGACTCTACTACTATTATGACAACCTTGGCTTTACCACTGTTCGAACAAGCCTGGGCGATTAGGTCATGGTCAACTTTTGGGAACTCTCTTTGAGAAGTTAACTCGATTTCGTCTCGAACCTCGACAATATGTGTGTGGTGGCTACCGATGTCGAAATTCGCTTCCTCAATTATTCCGTGAACCCTTAGCGTGTCTGCAAATGTGTGAAATTCATTTGATTCAATCGCCAGTTTAATCCACATTTTCTTTCTTTCGGCAGCTTTTGCTCTGCCGCCTTCAAGGCCCGCAGTAGTTTGGTCCCTTCTCTCGCCAAGCATCCCGATGCTTCGACCTTTGACACAAAGACGAGCAATCGTCCAAAGGTCATCTTCACAGTCGATGCGAATTCGGAACAACCCGAAATCACGCTTTAGTACCTGCATCAGTTCACCCGAATACGCCGAGCAAATTACCATTTTCGTCCATGTCCATATCTGCTGCTGCTGGACGCTTTGGTAGGCCAGGCATAGTCATAATTTCACCGAGGACGGCAACGACAAACCCTGCACCAGCATTCAACCTAAACTCACGGATCGGGATTTCAAAGCCAGATGGTGCCCCTAATAGGTTAGGGTCATGGCTGAATGAGTACTGTGTCTTTGCCATACAAACAGGAAGATTTCCGTACCCCCAAGACTCGATTTGTTTGAGTTGTCTATCTGCTTTAGCGTGGATGGAGATTCCCTCTGCACCATAGATTCTGGTGGCTACTCTCAAGGCCTTTTCTGCAACAGGTGTGTCTTTGTTGAATAATGGTGTAAACGGCCTTCCTGCTGCAATGTGGTCTTGACATGCAGAAACCACAGCTTTAGCAAGAGGTGCTCCACCCATTCCTCCTTTGGAATGAACTTCTGTAAGGCATACCTCTGAAGCGCCAGAAGCTGTTGCACAATCTATCAAACACTTCAGTTCAGCATCGGTGTCACTTGCAAATCTGTTTACAGATACTACAACAGGCATTCCGAATTGGCTCATGTTCCTAATGTGCCTGTC
>Ga0160423_10002570_pt1 | contig 15160 bp, 15 predicted proteins | sample CRUFie14St8metaG_FD_108191 | JGI IMG/M metagenome (GOLD analysis project Ga0160423, IMG submission 108191) | Marine microbial communities from the Costa Rica Dome - CRUD Field 142mm St8 metaG | ecosystem: Environmental > Aquatic > Marine > Oceanic > Photic zone | place: Costa Rica: the Eastern... | reverse complement strand
TTTAAAAAAAAAAAAAAGATAAAATCGATAGTTAAAGTTTTAATAATATATTTTTAATCTATGCATAATTTTAAAAAAATATTTAATATTCAAAATCACTCGGATTTTAAAAAACAATGCTTCGATATATATCATTTTCAATATCAAAACAACTATGTCTACCAAAATTATTGTAATATGATTTGTGAAAATCCAATAATTATAAATGAGATAAATAAAATTCCTTTTTTGCCAATTTCATTTTTTAAAACAAAAAAAATATTATCCGTTGATAAATTTGAAAAAGTATTTTATAGCAGTGGAACCACAACAAAGTCAAGAAGCAAACATTTCATTTCTGATCTTAAACTTTATCAGGAATCTTTCATAAATAATTTTAGACTGAATTATGGTGACATAAATCGATATACAATCATAGCTCTTCTACCAAACTATTATGAAAATAAGGATTCATCACTAATATATATGGTTGAAAAACTAATCAATTTGACAAAATCAAACGAAAGTGGATTTTATCTTGATGATTATTCTAAACTTTCAAAAAAACTAATCGAACTAGATATAAAAAACGAAAGAAAAACCATTTTAATCGGAGTTCCGTATGCTTTGCTTGACTTAATTGATTTTAATCAATTTCAATTAAATAATACAATTATAATGGAGACTGGAGGTATGAAAGGAAAGCGAAAAGAAATGGTAAGAAAAGAATTACATGAAAAACTGAAATTAGGTTTTGGAGTAAAAAAAATACATAGTGAATATGGAATGACCGAATTACTTTCTCAAGCTTACTCACAAGGAGATGGTATTTTTAAAACACCGTTTTGGATGAAGGTTTTTACTAGAGATATAAATGATGCTCAAAACTTAGATTTTAATAAAAAATCTGGAGCAATTAATATAATTGATCTTGCTAATTACAATTCATGTAGTTTCATAGCCACAGATGATATGGGCAAGTTTGTTAAAGATGATGAATTTGAAGTAATAGGCAGAATTGATAATTCTGATCTAAGGGGTTGTAATTTACTAATCTAAATAAGAGCTTTTACAATAAAAGTTTTTTTCTTACCTCTATTCACAACTATATATTTATTCTTAATCAGATCTTTTTCACCAACTATATAATCTTGATCTACTTTATTTTTATTTATAGCAATTGACTTTTCACTTAAAGCTCTTTTTGCATCTGAATTAGAACTTAAAAACCCTGTCTTTTCATGAAGTAGTTTAGTAATTTCAATTCCTTTTTTAATTTCATTTAGATTAATTTCAGCCATGGTAACTCCTTCGAAAATATCCAAGAAAATAGTTTCTTCAATATCATTTATTTCGGAGAGAAAATTTTTACTAAAAAGAACTCTAGATGCTTTTTCAGCTTTATCAAGTTCACTCTGATTATGTACCATTCGAGTAACCTCCGAAGCTAAAGTTTTTTGAAGAACACGATGATGGGGTTCGGCATTATGTTCACTAATTAATTCTTCAATTTTATTTTTATCAAGAAAAGTAAAAATCTTAATATAATTTTTTGCATCTTCATCAGATGTATTTAACCAATATTGATAAAATTTATAGGCAGAAGTCTTTTTAGAATCAAGCCATATATTTCCACCCTCAGATTTTCCAAATTTTGAACCATCTGATTTAGTAATCAATGGACATGTTAGTGCGTAACCCTTTGAATTATCAATTCTTCTAATTAATTCCATTCCAGTGGTTATATTTCCCCATTGATCACTGCCACCCATTTGAATTGAACAATTGTATTCTCTGTTGAGAAATAAAAAATCAAATCCTTGAACAAGTTGATAAGTAAACTCAGTAAAACTCATTCCAGTTCCGGATTCAGAATCAATTCTATTTTTCACTGAATCTTTGGACTTCATATAATTTACAGTTATATGCTTTCCAATATCTCTTATAAAATCCAAAAAAGAAAAATCTTTCATCCAATCATAATTGTTTTTAATAAGAGCATGATTAGATAATTTATCTTCGAAAGATAAAAATCTAGAAAGTTGATCCTTGATACAACTTTGATTTTTTTTGAGTGTAGACTCGTCCAAGCTATTTCTTTCTGCTGATTTTCCAGATGGATCACCAATCATACCAGTAGCTCCACCAACCAAAGCAATGGGTTGGTGTCCACTTTTTTGAAAATGTGCCAATAACATTATAGGAACCAAACTACCAATATGTAAAGAATCAGAAGTGGGATCAAATCCGATATAGGCAGTTCTCTGGGAATCTTTTAAATATTCTTGTAATCCTGGTGTTGAATCATGAATTAAACCTCGCCATTTTAGTTCATCAATGAAATCCATCTTTTGAATTATATTAAACTTGTCGAAAGATAATCTAATTTTTTATAAAATTAAATTATAATTATTTAGTCTTTTCTTTCGATAAATTATATTCTTTTAAACCCATAGACTTTAGTTCTTTGCTTCTATTAGCTCTATTCATTTTATAATTTTCTATACTATCAATTATTGATTCTCTATCTTCCTCAAGCCTATTCAATACCTTTTGATAAATAGATAAATAGATTTCTAATTCTTTGGAGTAATATTCATTGCTAATAACAAATTGAAGACTGTCAATTTTATGTTTTTTAAGTATATATTTTTTTGGCTTCATCCCGTTATTTTCTAGGATCCTTTTATTAATTCCCTTTGAAACACTAATTAGTGACATATCATACAATATATCAATCATTTTATCTTCAGGAATTAAATTGTTGGGTTTTACATTTTCTTCAGTAATAGAGCCACATGAATAGAATATTAAAAATATATAAATTAGCTTTTTCATCTATCAAAATTAATTTTCATACCCATAGCAGATTCAATTATTTTTCCATTTGAAAAAACAAGATTACCGTTAACTAAAGTATGCAATATTCTAGACTTAAAAGTCTTATTTTCAAATGGTGACCAATTACACTTATACATAAGATTGTCATTTGAAACTTTCCATGGGTTTTTAATGTCGAAAATAACTAGATCAGCATAAAAGCCCTCTTGAACAAACCCTCTTTTACTTATGTCAAACAAAATTGCAGGATTATGACACATTTTTTGAACTATTTTTTCTAGTGAAATTTTTTCTTGGTGATAAGCTTCTAGCATTGAAACCAAAGAATGCTGAACTAAAGGACCTCCAGACGGACATGAAACATACGGGTTCTGTTTTTCTTCAGCCGTGTGTGGTGCATGATCCGTGGCTATTACGTCAATTAAGTCATTGTTTAAAGCTTCCCAAAGCTTATCCCGATCATTTGATGTTTTTACAGCAGGATTCCATTTTATTTTAGATCCAAATTTATCATAATCCTCATCACTAAAGTTTAAATGATGAATACATACCTCACAGGTTATCTTTTTTTCTTTAAGTGGTAATTTATTAGAAAACAATTCTAATTCTTTTGCAGTTGACAGATGAAAAACATGTAATCTGGCACCAGTTTTTTTTGCAAGTTTAACAGCCATACTTGAGGAAATAAAACATGCTTCCTCACTTCTAATTTTTGGATGGTAACTTATAGGGATGTTTTCGCCAAATGTATCAATATGTAATTTTAAATTATCTTTTATTGTTTGTTCATCTTCACAATGAACTGCAATTGGAATCTCAACATTTGAAAATATATCCTCTAAGGAATTTAGGTCATCTACCAACATATTTCCAGTAGACGAACCTAAAAATAATTTTATCGCTGGTATTTCACTTATATTATTTTTTAGTATTTCCTTTAAATTAGAATTTGTTCCACCAAACATAAAGGAAAAATTAGCAATTGAATTTTCTTTAGCTATGTTAAACTTTTTGTTAAGCTCCTCGATTGTTGTAGTATTTGGCTGTGTATTTGGCATTTCAAAATATGAAGTTATGCCTCCAGCTACTGCAGCTCTAGACTCGGAATAAATATTTCCCTTATGAGTTAATCCAGGTTCTCTAAAATGAACCTGGTCGTCAATCAATCCTGGAATAACAAAATTTCCTTCAGCATCAATAATCTTAGTGTTTGGATAACTTGGACTTATTGATTTAGAAATTTTTGAAATAAATGAGTCTTCTATTAAAATATCCGATTCAAATATCTTTTGATCATTTATAATATTTGCATTTTTAATTATTGTTCTTTTCATTTTTTAATTAAAAAAGCTTTTTAATTTCATTAAAATTACCCCAAAAACTGCTTCACCAATTATTGAACTGTTTAGTTTTGATTTTCCGTATTTTCTATCTGTGAAAATTATTGGGATTTCAACTATATTCAATTTACTCAAAAATAGTTTAAATTTCATTTCAATTTGAAATGCATATCCGTTAAACCTAATGCCTTTTAGATTTAATTTATGAAGTGACTTAACCGAATAGCATACAAAACCAGATGTCGGATCCATTATTTTCATCCTTGTGATTAATCTTACGTAAAATGAAGCAAAATATGAGAGAATAATTCTTTGAAGTGGCCAATTAACAACATTTATACCATCGATATATCTAGAACCAATACATATATCATTTTTTTCATTTACACAAGAATTATATAGCCTAGATAAGTCTGATGGGTTATGTGAAAAATCTGCATCCATAGAAATAATAAAATCATAATCTTTATTCATTGCCCATTCAAATCCACACAAATAAGCGGTTCCTAACCCTAATTTTGAACCCCTTGTTATTAAATCAAGGTTACCCTTAAACTTTGGAATTACTTCTTTAACTTTACTAGAGGTTCCGTCTGGTGAATTATCATCAACAACTAATACATTAATATCTGGGTGAATGGTGAATATAGATTCAATAATTTTGATAATATTTTCACTTTCATTGTATGTAGGAATTATAACTAAGACTTCATTCATCAAGATGTTTTTTGCAAAAGTATTATTTTTTTATTTTAAAGATAATGTAATGTTAAATTATGATTAGAGATATTATATCAAATGATTCGCTGACTGTGTTATTATTTGGATCTATTTTTTTTATAATAATATTAAAAAAAATAGATCCAGTCATATTTAGTCAAAATTTAAGTTTTAGAAAAAAGGAACTTGTAAATAAAATTTCGACTAACCTTTGGGGTGTTAAATTTTTGGAAATACTCTATAATTTATTGTTTATTTCTAATATGTCAATTCTATTAGCATTTTTTAAAGGTCAAAGGTTTGATTTGATTATTTATTACGAATTATTTAAATATATTTTTATTTTTTTAACATTAAAACTTTTATTTGATGTGATAATCGGAAAATTATTTTCGATCAATCGAATCATGAAAAGCTATGCTTGGCAAAAGTTGGTTTATTGTAATTCCCTTGGAATTGTCTTATTATTATTTAATTTTTTAGTTGCTTACACGATTTTTGATAAGCAGTATATGGCATCCTTTTTTATTGCCTTATCGATACTATATTTAATATTTGCCTACTTTTCCATCTTTTTTTCAATGAAAAAAGTAATATTTAAAAATTGGTTTTATTTTATTTTATATCTTTGCACACTTGAAATTATACCATATTACTATTTGATTAGTAATGTTTTATAAATTTTGTGTCGCTAATGAAAGTTAAAACAATACTTGTTTCTCAACCACGTCCTAAACTAGAGAATTCTCCTTTTTTGGATTTACAAAAAAGGAGAAAGTTGAAGGTCGACTTTATTCCATTCATTCATGTAAAAGGTGCTACAGTTAAAGAAATAAGACTTCAGAAAATAGATTTAACTAAGTTTTCAGCGATAATTTTAACTAGCAGGTATGCTGTTGACCACTACTTTAGAATCTGTGATAAAATGAGGTTTAAAGTTCCTGATTCAATGAAATATTTTTGTCAATCTGAAGTGGTTGCACTATATCTTCAAAATCATGTGGTATACAGAAAGAGAAAAATTTATGTTGGAAAAAGAACATTTAAAGATCTTTGTCCTCTCATTACAAAACATAAAAACGAAGTATTCCTTTTACCAACAACAGATAAGTTAAAACCAGAAGTTCCCAAACTTCTTGATGAATTAGAAATTAAATGGAAACAGTCCGTATTTTATAAAACTGTATTAAGTGATTTGTCTCATCTCGCTGATGTTACTTATGATATTTTGGTATTTTTTAGTCCTTCTGGAATCAAATCTCTTTTTCATAATTTTCCTGATTTCAAACAAAATAACACTAGGATAGCAGTCTTTGGTGCTATGACTAAAAAAGCAGTTGAAGAAAAAGGATTAAGTGTTGATATTTATGCTCCAACTTCAAAATTCCCGTCTATGTCTATGGCCCTTGACAATTATATTTTAAAAACTAATAAAAAAAATAAGTCTAAAGGACATTAGGTCCTCCAGATAAAATTTCATTATCCGCTTTTTCAGAAAATTTTTGAAAATTATTTACAAATGCAGAGGATAACATATATGCTTTCTTATAATATTTTAAATCATTATTCCATGTTTGCCTAGGACTTAGAACACTAGTTGGAACATTAGGACAAACTCTAGGCTGCATTAAATTAAAAACTGAATGAATGTGATAATTACCATTATTTAAATTATCAAGTTCACCTGAAATAGCAGCATTTATCATTGCTCTTGTATATTTTAGCTCCATTCTTTGACCTATCCCATATGGACCTCCAGTCCAGCCTGTATTTACCAACCAAACATCAACTCCAGAGTCTTTCATTTTTTTGATTAACATTTTTGCATAAACAGTAGGGTGAAGTGGCATAAAAGGAGCTCCAAAGCATGCTGAAAATGAAGGGACAGGCTCATCAACACCATCCTCAGTTCCGGCTAATTTTGAAGTGTAACCTGATATAAAATGATATGCAGATTGGCTTGGAGTTAGTTTTGATATAGGGGGTAAAACACCAAATGCATCTGCGGTTAAAAAGAAAATATTTTTTGGATTATTTCCTATTGAAGGTTCTTTAATATTATTAATAAAGTTAATCGGATAACTGACCCTTGAATTTTGGGTTATTGTTTTATTTTTAAAATCAACCTCACCATTATCGTCAATAATAACGTTTTCCAATAAAGCACCTTCTTTAATAGCTTCATATATTTCAGGTTCATTTTCGTGAGATAAATTGAGAACTTTTGCATAACAACCTCCTTCAAAATTGAATATGTTGTCATCATTATCCCAGCCATGCTCATCATCTCCAATTAATTTTCTGGAAGAGTCAGTTGACAAAGTAGTTTTTCCTGTTCCAGAAAGACCAAAGAAAATTGATGTATCACCATTCTTTCCTGAGTTTGCACTGCAATGCATCGGTAAAATATTTTTCTGAACAGGTAAAGTGAAATTTAAAACAGAAAAAATTCCTTTTTTAATCTCACCAGTATATCCGGTTCCACCAATTATGATAATTTTTTTTGAAAAATTAATGATTGAAAAGTTCTCATTGTCAATACCATCTTCTTTAGGATTTGCATGAAAATTTGGAGCTGATATTACTGTCCATTCTATTTCAAACTTATCGTCTTTTTTGGGTCTTAAAAACATATTATGTGAAAAAATATCACTCCATGCATATTCGCATATTGTTCTAAGATTTAGTCTGTTATTTTTAGATGCGCAAGCATAACAATCTCTAACATACAGCTCTTTTCCATTAAGATGATTGATTATCTTTGTAAATAATTTGTCAAAAATATTTGACTCAATAGGTCTATTTATTTCACCCCACCACACTTTATGCTTTGTTATTTTATCAGAAACAATATAACGATCTTTAGGAGATCGGCCTGTGAATTTACCTGTGTTTATTGCTAAAACATTTTTATTGGTTAAAACTCCTTGTTTACTATTAACACAAATATTGTAAAGATGTTTAACAGAAAGATTATAGTTAATTTTAGTTTCAATAATTCCATAATCCTTAAATGAAATTATATGTTTTTCTAAATCGTTGGAGTTTCGATTCATAAATAGATTTTCAATAGAATGAAATGTTAAAATTAATCTAAATTATTTAATTAATAGTAATATTAATTTACTAATATTATATTTTAAATTGTGTAGTATGAGAAATATTTTAATCGTTGGTGCAGGAAAATCTTCTCCTTATTTGATTAAATATTTATTAGATAAATCTCAAGAACAAAATCTTTATTTGCATATTACCGATGTTAAAATTGATCATCTTCTACATTTTAAAAAAAACAACAGATGTTCTGTTTCAATAATAAATATTTTAGATGATACTGAAAGAGAAGAATATTTATTTAAAAATGATATAATCATATCGATGTTACCTGCAAGACTGCACATGATTCTTGCTAACTCATGTCTTAAGCTTAAAAAAAATTTAATAACTGCATCGTATGTTAGCGATGAAATGAGAAATATTAATAAAAGCGTAAAAGAAAGAAATTTAATTTTTTTGAATGAGATGGGTCTTGATCCTGGTATAGACCATATGAGTGCAAAAAAAATAATAGATAAACTTAAGGGTAATAGTTGTTCTCTATACTCTTTTAAATCATATACAGGTGGATTAATTGCTCCTGAGAGTGATAACAATTCATGGAATTATAAATTTACATGGAATCCTAGAAATGTTATTTTAGCAGGTCAAGGCTTACCTGCCAAATACATTGAAAATAAAAAATATAAATATTTACCCTACAATAGACTTTTTGAAAATACGGAAAGAATAAATATTAACGAATTTGGAGAGTTTGATGTTTATGCAAACAGGGACTCATTAAAGTATAGAGAAATTTATGGGTTAGCCAATATTGAAACAATGATAAGAGGTACTATTAGAAAGGTAGGTTTTCCAGAATCATGGAATATGCTGATTAGGTTAGGATTAACTGATGATAGCTTTAAGATGTTTGATTGTAAAAACTTATCATACAGGGATTTTTTAAATTGCTTTCTGCCATATGATAAATCTTTAACTGTTGAACAAAAGGTTAAAAATTTATTAAATATAAGCGAGGAAGATTTTGATTGGGTTAAACTCAATGAAATTAATCTATTTAGTAATTCAAAGAAAATTCCTTTTGAAAATGCTTCTCCAGCACAAATTTTAGAGCATATATTGAAAGAGGCATGGAAGTTAGAGGATAATGACAAAGATATGATAGTAATGTATCACGAATTCAAATACAGGGATAAGCTAAATAAGGAAAAAACAATTGTTTCAACAATGGGGTGTATTGGGGAGGATAATACATTTACAGCAATGGCGAAAACTGTTGGCTTACCTCTTGCCATTTCATGTTTAATGATTTTAAATGGTCAAATAAATTCTTCAGGTGTTCAAACTCCAGTTATAAAAGAAATTTATGAGCCAGTTTTGAAAGAACTAGAAAGTTTCGGAATTTTCTTTAATGAAATATGACTAAATGAAAAAAGATATTTTGAAATTAGACGGAATAGATAAAAAAATTCTAAAAATGCTTATGGAAAATTCAAGAAGACCTATTCTTGAGATAGCGAAAAACATTGGTATTTCTGGAGCAGCAATCCACCAAAGACTAAGAAAGCTTGAGGCTCAAAATTTAATTCTTGGCTCCCAGATCAAAATTAATACAAAAATATTAGGTTATACTACAATGGCATTTATCGGAGTTTTTTTGAATAAAGCAGGTAATAATAAAGTAGTTGTTAATGAACTCAAAAAAATTCCAGAAATATTAGAGTGTCATTATACTACAGGTGATTGGAGTATTCTGGCAAAACTTATCTGTAAAGATAATGAGGACTTAATGAAAATTTTGACAAATAAAATTCAAAAAATTGAAGGTGTTTCAAGAACCGAAACTTATATATCCCTTGATCAACAAATAAATAGGCAAATATCTATTTTATAAACTTCTTATTTGATACTATTATAAAATATGGCCAAGGAATACAAATGGAGATAGCATAAATTATTGCACTTGTTTCATTAGTTAAAAATATTGTTGAAATAAAATATATGATAGCGGTATATAAAGATACACTAAGCATAAATTTTCTAAAAAACTTAAGGTAATTAGTCAGATCAAACTTATCTTTTTCAGCTTTTGACATGGTATTATATCCTGCCAACAGAATATCTGCATTATTTTCATTAATGATATAACTACAAATAGCAATCAAAAAAGAGGTAAATATTACCGCAATCATCATACAACGAAATTTATAATTTTTCCAGGAATTATTATAACTCTTTTAGGTTTATTTCCATCTAATTTTTTTATAAAATTTTCATCGGAAAGAATAGCTTTTTCTATTTCTTGTTTTGTTAAATCAGTGGATAATTCAATTTTATATTTTAATTTTCCGTTAATTGAAACAGGGTATATTTTAGTGTTATCTTGTAAGTATGATTCAATGTAATCTGGAAAGCTTGAGAAAATTATAGATTCTGTATTACCTATTTGCTGCCAAATTTCTTCACAAATATGAGGAGCAAAAGGGGATAAAACTATTAATAACGGTTCTAAAATTTCTTTACTCTTACATTTTTGTGCAGTTAATTCATTCACCGTAATCATTAATGTTGAGACTGCGGTATTAAAAGAAAAAGTCTCTATGTCAGATGAAACCTTTTTAATACATCTGTGTAAAATTTTTAATGAATCTTCACTAGGTTTTGAATTATCTATTCTTAGTTCATCAGAATTAAAATAAAGTTTCCAAAACTTTTTTAAGAAATTGTGAACACCCGAAATTCCAGCGGTATTCCAAGGCTTGGATTGTTCAAGTGGACCAAGAAACATTTCATACATCCTCAGAGTATCAGTCCCAAATTTTTCACATATTTCATCAGGACTAACAATATTGTATTTTGATTTTGACATTTTTTCAACTTCTCTATGAACCTTAAAAACTTTATCAAACTCAAAAACTCCTTCTTTAAATTGAGGATTTTCTTTTTTTAATAACCCTATATCTAATTCGTTTTTTTCATTAACATATTTAATATCAACCAGAATTTTTTGAGTGATATATTTATTTTCCAATTCAGATGAAACATATCCAGTCTGATTAGTTTTTCTAAAAATATAAGCGCTATTTCCTAAAATCATTCCTTGATTGACCAGCTTCTTAAATGGTTCTTTTGTATTAACGTAGCCTAAATCATATAACACCTTATGCCAAAATCTAGAATATAATAAATGTAAAACGGCATGCTCTGCCCCACCAATATATAAATCAACTGGCATCCAATATTTTATACTATCTTCCGAAGCAAACTCTGATTGGTTATTTGGATCCAAAAATCTTAAATAATACCAACAAGACCCAGCCCATTGAGGCATGGTATTGGTTTCTCTCAAATATTTACTGCCGTCAATTGAGACAAATTTCCATTCAATATTCCTAGCCAAAGGAGACATACCATCATCTGTTGGAAGATATGACTCAACCTCAGGTAACTCAAGAGGTAAATCTTTTTCATCAACTGCTTTTGTGCCAGCTTCAGAATGTAAAATTGGGATAGGCTCACCCCAATATCTTTGTCTTGTAAATATCCAATCTCTTAGCTTATAGTTTATAGTCTTTTTTCCTTTTCCGTTTTTTTCTAAAATCTCTGTAACAACTTCTTTAAATTTTATGCTATCCATTCCATTAAAGTCACCCGAGTTAATAATCTCACCTGACCCGGAGTAAAACTCCTCATCACTTTTTATAACTTTTAATATTTCAAGATTAAACTTATTTGCAAACTCAAAATCTCTTTCATCATGAGCTGGTACTGCCATTATTGCTCCAGTTCCATAACCATATAAAACATAATCAGAAACCCATATTGGTATTTTACTTTTTGACATAGGGTTAATCGCATATGACCCAGTGAATACACCTGTTTTGTTTTTTTGATTCTCCTGTCTTTCAAGATCACTTTTTGACAAAGCCGTTTCTTTGTATTTGTTTATTTCTTTTTTTTGATCTTCTGTTACAATTGAGTCAACGACTGGATGCTCTGGTGCAAGCACCAAATATGTAGCTCCAAAAATAGTATCCGGTCGTGTAGTGAACACTTCAATTTCATTATTTGCATCAACTTTAAAACTTATTTCGGCGCCCAATGATCTACCTATCCAATTTCTTTGTGATGTTTTAATAGATTCAGGCCAATCTAAAGTATCTAAATCATCCAGGAGTCTATCAGCATAATCAGTTATTCTCATAACCCATTGTTTCATTGGTCGGCGAATAACAGGATATCCACCCCTTTCACTTAACCCACCTATTACCTCCTCATTTGCAAGTACGGTTCCTAATTCTTCGCACCAATTAACATCTATAGTGTCAATATATGCTAATCGCTTATTATCTATAAATCTTATTTTTTCTTTTTCGCTTAAAGTTTCAGGAATATTTAATTCAGAAATATTAACTGCCTTATTTTTTTCTTTATCAAAGTAGGAATTATAGAGTTTTAAAAAAATCCATTGAGTCCACTTATAATAGCTGCTGTCACTAGTCTTTATCTCTCTACTCCAGTCATATGATAAACCTAGTCTGTTTAATTGTTCTTTAAACCTTACAATATTATTCTCAGTGGTAATTTTGGGATGTTGACCTGTTTTTATTGCATATTGTTCAGCAGGTAATCCAAATGAATCAAACCCCATTGGGTGCAAAACATTAAAGCCCTTTATTCTTTTGTATCTTGAAATTATATCTGATGCAATATATCCGAGAGGATGTCCGACGTGTAATCCCGATCCTGACGGGTATGGAAACATGTCAAGAACATAATACTTTGGTAAATCAGATTTATTGTTTGCTTTGTAAATCTTTTTTTCATGCCAATATTTTTGCCATTTTTCTTCTATACTTCTAAAATTATATTCCATCATATTTATATTGACCCAAAAAAACAAATTTACATTTTATACTAACAATAGAAAACCTTTTTAATTATTGATTTCTTCATTACTTTTATGTGCAAATCATTAATAAATTTTCAATTTGATGAGAAATATCAAAAACAGAAGACTTTTTACATCTTATGTTTCAATTACAGTAATAATGTCTATAGTATTATTCTTGTTTGGTTTTTTTGGTATTTTCTTCATCAGTTCTAATTCAATTGCAAACTCATTTAAAGAAGATTTTTCGGTTTCAATTTTCTTTAAGGAAAATGCTAAAAAAATAGAAATAATTCAACTACAAAATGAACTTTTGATGAGTAGTTACATTCAAAAATTGAAATACATTTCCAAAGATGATGCTTTATTGATTATGAAAGAAGAATATGGACAAGATTTTATTCAGGAACTAGGGTTTAATCCACTTGTTAATTCCATCGACTTTAATCTAAAAAGTGAATTTGTTGAAGCCTCTTCTTTAGATAGTATTTCTGCTATAATTAGTAAGAAAAAATATGTTGATGAAATCACCTATGATAAAAATTTAATTAATTCAATTAATAATAATATTAGAAGAGTCTCATTATGGCTTATGCCTTCAATTATGATTTTATCGATAATTACATTTTTAGTTATTAATAGCTCAATAAGGCTTTCGATTTATTCTAACAGACAAATGATAAAAACAATGCAACTTGTCGGGGCAACTAAAAGTTTTATAAGAAGACCTTTTATAAGAACTAATATTTTATTGAGTATAATTTCATCATTGATATCAATATCTATACTAATTTTATTGATTTACTATATTGATTCAAATATTTCTTTTGTTGAAAATATTAAATTACAATCATTAATTATGTTATTTATAATTATCATTAGTCTTGGTTTAATTATTAGCTATATTAGTACGTTCTTAGCAACACAAAATATTTTAAAAATAAAGGCCGATAATTTAGATGTTTAATCATGAAAAAGAAAAAAGAATTTTTATTTGATAAAACAAATTATAAATATGTGATAATTGGCATTTTTTTTATAATTGTTGGTTTTATTTTAATGTCCGGTGGAGGAAGTGATGATCCTAATGTGTTCTCTGATGAAATTTACAGCTTTAGAAGAATTAGAGTTGCCCCTGCAATGATATTAATAGGTTTTGGGATTCAAGTATATGCTATTCTTAAATCTCCAAAAAAATAAAAATGAATGAAATTGACGCTGTCATTCTTGGTATTATTCAAGGGTTAACCGAGTTTTTACCTGTCTCTTCCAGCGGTCACTTAGAAATTGCAAGGACATTACTTAAAACGGATCAATTACCGTCAGATAACCTACTGATGACTTCCGTTTTACATTTTGCAACAGCACTAAGTACCATTATTGTCTATAAGAAGGATATTACAGGTTTATTTTTTGGTATGTTAAGCAAAGAAGATAAAAACAGCAAACTATATATTATAAAAATTTTGATTGCTATAATACCGGCTGGAATAGTTGGTTTTTTGCTTAGTGACAAAATAGAATTTCTTTTTTCAGGGAATATGAAATTGGTTGGCGTAATGCTGATTATTACAGGTGTATTACTTTTTCTTACAAAAATCACAAAAGCAAAAAATTTTAAAATAAGTAATAAACATGCATTTATTATAGGATTATCACAGGCACTTGCCGTTATACCTGGTATTTCTAGGTCTGGAGCAACAATATGTACTTCAATTTTTTTAGGAAATAATAAAAGTGAGGCAGCAAAATTTTCTTTTTTAATAGTTATTCCTGTAATATTCGGTGCAATTCTGAGAGATATATTTTCTGGAGATATGTTTAACAATGATATTGAATTTGGGATTTTAATAATTGGTTTTATTTCTTCATTTATTACAGGAATATTGGCTTGTAAACTTATGATAAAAGTTGTTGCAAATAACAACCTGATTTATTTTAGTTTTTATTGTTTTACTTTAGGTTTATTGTCAATACTTATTATTTAAATATATGAGCTTAGATTTTCAGACGGGTGAAATGATTCTTATTGATAAAGAATTAAACTGGACATCATTCGATGTGGTAAGTAAGCTTAGAAATTCTATTAAAAAGAAGTTAAATATTAAAAAAATTAAAGTTGGACATGCGGGCACTTTAGATCCTCTTGCAACAGGCCTATTAATTATTTGTACAGGTAAAATGACAAAAAGAATTGACGAGTTTTCAGGACTAAATAAAACATACACTGGAAAAATCACTATTGGCTCTACCACCCCTTCTTATGACTTGGAAACCAAACCTAATGTATTCTATCCTATTGATCATATCGATGAGAATTTAATAATTG
>Ga0160423_10002567_pt1 | contig 15166 bp, 26 predicted proteins | sample CRUFie14St8metaG_FD_108191 | JGI IMG/M metagenome (GOLD analysis project Ga0160423, IMG submission 108191) | Marine microbial communities from the Costa Rica Dome - CRUD Field 142mm St8 metaG | ecosystem: Environmental > Aquatic > Marine > Oceanic > Photic zone | place: Costa Rica: the Eastern... | reverse complement strand
TGCTGTTTTCCTTGATTCAAGGAATTCGACAATCAGTTCTTTAGTTCTCATATTTGCCATTTCAGTCACTCTCCAAAATTAATTGCAATAGATATGGCTTCATTTATTCCCATATCGGGTTCTAAGCAACTCATGATAAAATCCAAAGGTTCTATGACCTTTTTACCATGACTTTCAAAGATTTCTTTAGCTTCTTTATCGAGTTCTTTGATGTAAGTTCTGAAGTCTATGTCAAAACTTGGACCAACCGTTGTCTCAACAGTGTCTCCTTTTTTTACTTCAACGTGAATGCTAATTGGATGGTATTCATTTTGCCCACCTCTGCCTCTATTAGTCACTTCAAATTCAAAATCATGCTTGGTGTCTTTCACATTCATAGTCCAAGCAATTCCTCTGCGTGTATCTATTGTCTCTAAATCACTAGCTTTCAAATCTTTCAATCCCATGTTCAATCTTCTTGGGCTTCTTCACAATCTCCACAGATTGATTCATCGCCATCCCAATTTACAGTTTCGGCTGTGCAACCATCCTTGGCGCACTCAACATCCCAGTATAGTGAATGTTCGCCATCTGGACATTGTGCATCCATCTTAGCTAATGCTTCACTAATCAGTGTTCCTGTTGACATCATGAAATGCGACCCGTTGGGGCTTTGTGCCCCTACTATTGATGGCACATGCCCGCAATCTTCTAATTCATTCAGAATCCATTCATTGCATCCACCTTTGCGTAGAGTTTCAATAGCTTCTTCTTTACTTTCAAATGCTTTTGAGCACCTACTACCATATTCAGATACGGTCTCAACTATCCACCATTCGTTTTCACTAATTTGTACTAAATCTCTTCCCATGTTAAATCACCGTTTTACGATATTATGTGCTGGAGGCGCTTCATAGGCCCCCGACCTAATAATCAAATCCATAGTTTCCATTGCCATTATTACTGCCGGTGTAATCAATAATTCTTCCATGTTCAATTTTATTTCTTCCTGTTTTGCGAAGCCTTTAATCTTGTAGGCCCTGCATTCCACAGCCTTCCTTGCTCCCTTTTACAGGGAACACATTGAAACATTGGCTCTCTGAAAATCGGATCCCAACCACACATTTCAAGTTCTTCCCCGCAACTCACACAATCCATCTTGTGTGAAGTGTCAACTATGTATTCAGTATTGCAGCATTTAGCAATGGGTTTTCCAGATTTGAAATCATTCCAAGTCATTCCTTGAATATTTTTCAATGCCTGCTCCTCAAATGGCTTGCCGCATTCCTCACATAAGCAGTCTAACGTGCTTTGTTGTCCCTTTCCTTCCATGTTCAATCATTCTATCAAAAGATCCATTTCTTTACTTTTCTTTTGAACTTTCATCATCCAGGGTTGGACCTCCATTGTGTTCAACCAATCTTGAGGAGTGGGCACAAACCCACAATCCTCTGTAATGTGTTGCTCAACAATCATCTTTACGGGTATTTCTCGGCCATCGCTGTTTACTACAACGTGTCCGAACTCAACAATAGCCCACTCGACCCCTGCCGAGTGATGCCTCATTGCCCTATGTCTCCAATCACCTGTGTATTGTTTAGTCTCATCTAGCCACTGATGGATATGTATGTAATCCATCGGGCTACCGCCCCATTTCTTAGCTGTTGATTCGCTGTGTTTGTAAGGCGTCATTCGATATCGCCCTTGGTTTCAAGGTCGCTTGTCCATTTATCACTTTCAACATATTCGTAACCCCATTCTTGGTAAGTTACCTTTCCAGTATCCAGATGATAGACAACTCTATCGCCATAGTCGGAACCGTCGCCAGCGCCATTGTAACCGTATCTTTCCCAAGCCCAATCGTCAATTTCTTTCTCGAAATTATACCACTCGTCGAGCATGGCCTTACCATTCAATGTATCCGTATTAGGCCTAAATCTGCCTTTTTCATTCCATCCTGTCTCTATTGATTCATCAAAGTAGGTTACGCTCCAACAGTCTACATCAATGTAGCCTTCGTCACTTCCGCCTTGAAATGCAATCTTTATCTTATCAATCCCTAAATCCTCTGCAATATCCATAAATCGCTTTGGAAATGGTGCTATTTGTCCAGATCTAATATCATATCTCTTTTCTTCAACTTCTTCAACTTCTACCATGTTCAATGTGTTAGACACTTTTCAATCATGCCTTTGTCAATCTCAATTGATATGCTGTGTCTGCCCGTTTGCAGACAGGCTGCTGCAAGTGACAAAGAACCTGCGAAGGGATCTAATACAATCTCTCCTGGTTCAGAGCCAAACTCAACTAACCTTGCAATTAAATCAATTGGCTTTTGCGTTTCATGCTTCCTCACTAAGTAGTGCTCTCTTGGATAACACAATACATCTGGTGTTGCCCTCATAGGATGGCCTTTTCCGAATAACCTTCGCTTTCCTTTCGAAAAGAAGTAAATCAATTCGTGTCTTGCTCGGCCTCGGTAGCCCATTCCCATGTGTTTCTTGTCCCAAACCCATTGCCTGTTGTAAGTCCAACCACACTTCTTAGCTATCTTGATTTGATTTTCAAGATATTCATGTGTATCACTTGCGCTTGCTGGCATAAATGAAAACATGTGTCCTCCTGGCTTCAAAATCCTCAACAGCTCCGAATAATACTCCTCATCAAGGTCTTCTGTCTGGAATAGCCACCCTTTTCTTAGGTTTCTTTTCCTAGTAGTCCCTGTTTGCATCTGTTTGTCAAGTATATTGTATGGAAAATCCATAATGATTTGGTCGATTGATTCATCTTCTATCTTCTTGAGTTCTTCTCTGCTGTCACCATTTATGATGACTGCTTGAATTTCTCCAAAAGTAGCAATGTATATCCCTCGACCAATTCTTTCAAAACACCGACCAACATTTTCATTGAGTCGCCCTCGAATCGTTGATTCTTTCTCATCCTTGAAATTTGAATATATTTCAACTAAGCTTTTACTTTCTTTCAAAAACTCCCATAGTCTCTTTTTCAAACTCATGTTCAATTTAAGCCGGCTTTTCAATATGAACCGGCTTTTGTGTCATTGTTCCACATTGATTGGGACATTGATCGCATCTTGTGTCACATGCAATAACAAATGTATCCCAATCCTTGTACTTATCAAATCCTTTTTCAGACAACAACATACCCGCAGATTTCTTTCTGCCTGGCTTTCCTGTTGCGTATGATTTGACATTATCCATATTCTCATGCAGAAGATATGGGTTTCGAGGGTCGTTGCCTTCGAACTTCCACGGTGTTTCAAGAATTCTAATTCCAAATTTCTTTGAGAATTCATAGAAAAACTTCTGCGTTTCATCTAATAGCTCACCAACCGGATTATCTCTATCGAATGAAGCTGAACAGATTCTCATAAATACCGAATCTGCAAACTTGCTTTTCTTCGGTCTTGTCATCTTGTCAAACTTAATCAGTGTCGATAGAACCGTTTGGACTCTATTTTCGTCTTTTCTCATGCCCACCGCAATGTGCGGTGCCCATTCATAGCCTGGTATCAAACTAAAGTGTATGATAGCTCCGGCAATCGCCAACCTTTCTAGTTGTAAATCGCTTGGAAACTTCCAAAACTTTGAGATGATTACCGTTCTCACTCCCATTCTACCTGCTGCTTCTGCAAATCTGCAAGCAGCATCCCAATCATAACTAGGATCTCCTAAAGTTCCATTCCTAACCCAATTCAAAACATACCCTGCTTCTGCATCGAAATATACATTTTGTGACATCATTTTGTAAATGTCAAGTTGCATAATTTCTGGACATACGCATTGTGTTACTGGGTGTGTGAATAAAAATCCACCTTGTAAAAATCCCATTGACCTTGCTGCATAGCAACCAAAACAACCGCCTGCACATCCCTTTGTTGTGTCTGATACATTCGGTTCTGTTTTTGAGTTCCCCTGAATTCTAGCTAAAAATCTAGCTGAGGGCACTCTCGGTTTTTCTCCACCGCATTGTGTCTTTATCGTTTTCCTAACTGGTTCCTGTTGTATTACTGGTAATTCCATTATCTTTGCCATGTTCAATTATTAGGACACCTAGGGCATCCATTAGAAGGACAATTACTGCATGTCCTTTGACACTCAACTACTTGTATCACTGGTATTTCCATTATCTTTGCCATGTTTAATTCAATCATCTTCTTGTAATTCTGCTTCTTCCTGTTCTTCAGCTTCTATTTCCGCCATTAAGTTTGGATTGCATAAGCAATCTTTCCAAGACCAAGGCACATACTTGCCCGCTAAATTCTTGCATAGGTGCCCATGCTCCCTCAATTGAATCCCTCAATGAACGCCTTAGCTTCTTTTTCATTCATACCCATCATTCCAAAAACCAGCATCATCATCATATGATTGTTAGTTGATTCATTTTTTCCAAAGTCTGATGCCAAGCTAGACATTGCTGCGTCAACACCACTTCTTTCTAATTCTTCAAGTGCTCTTTCTTTACACCATTCAATATGTTTTTTTCTCTCATCCATGTTCAATAGTTAGTCGAAAGTTGTTTCATCAGGATTGACAAGTTTCCAGTATTCATCTTCATACCATTCACTCATCTCTATCCGATTCTCAAGTTCCTCGATTTTCTCTTCATACTTTTTTGCTACTGCTTGAGTAGCTTCGTGTATCATGATACTAACCTCATACTTTTCGTCTGTTTCGACTATCTCTTCTGGTAGCTTCATGAAAGCGAACCAATAAGTTCCTGTTCCATCTTTGCTAACACTTTTTTTAGTTCTAGTTCCAACCAAAGGCAATTGTGAAAAACAATCGAGCATCTTTGCAACAGGTATTGAAAGGTCGTTATACTTGAATAGTAAAACTCCGTAATCTTTCAAAACCCTGAATATTTCCTCAAATGCAACTGCCATGTCTTCTTTCCACTTGTTCCCAAGTTTCCCATACTTCTTGAGCATGATTCCACCTTTGGCCTCCTCTATGTGCGGAGGATCCCATGCAACCAAGTGAAAGGTTTTGTTGGGATAAAACATATCCCGATAATCGCCTATCACATCAGGCTTTACTGCCCAATTAGGTTGTAATTCAATCGCTCCTGGTTCTTCCTCTCGAATGTCCATGTAAATACAGGCTGGATGCTCCTTATCCCACCAAATAGACCTCGCACCACAGCAAACATCTGCGATTACCTTTCCATCTAGTTTTACTTGGATTCTCCAATATCCTCTTTCAAGTCCTGTCTTGTGAACTCTGCCCTTGCCTTTCAAAGTTTGAAGGGCATTTCTTACCTTGTGCTTCCATTCTGGTGTGTCATTCCAACCCGTAGTACAAACACTGTCGTAATCTATTAGATCGGAATAGTTCTCTTCTACATAGTTGTAAATCTCATCAATGTGATGAACACCATCTGGAACGCATTTCATATTCGTTTCCGTAAGTTTCCTTTGTAGAGTCATTTCCATGTTCAATCATTCTTTTACTGTCGGATTTTTCAAACTATGTCCAAATTCAATACCACATTCCTCATGCAGTTGAATAGTTTTCAACATGTTTATCGAATCGCTGCTGTTGTCTAAAATTATCACTCTTGAATTCTTTCTTATCGACTCATCACAATGCAAGCATTTGATTTTACCTGCTGATTTGTTCTTGCTTATCCTTGAACACATCAATTGTGGGTGATTAGTCGTGAAAGCTTCGCCCAGTGAATATAGGCAACCTGCATGAACCCATAGATTTACTTTTTTCCCATTCTTCTCTTGAGTAAGCATGGCTTCATGAAATCCTTTCTCCATTTTTTCTCCACACCAAACACAAGCCTGATTCTTGGTTTGGCATTTTTTCCACTCAATGTTTTCATTCCCCAATATCGGGTGTTTTGCAAACATGTTCAATCTAGTTTTCTGCTTAACTCTAGGTCAAATATTCCGTCAAGTATAGGCAACAAAGTGCCCTCGTAATAGTCGGCTTCATATTCTTCAGACAAGCGTTTGCTCCTGTCTGCAAAATGCCTCAATGCCATCGATGCCGAAGTCCATGTAGGACTCCTGGTTGTTTTTCCGTTCTCTACTGTAAGAACAGTCCATTCATCGATTCCATATTTTGCGTGCCTGCTACGAAATAACACAAGTTGTATTTTCATGTTTACTTCCTCTAATATTGGCGCACATCCACTCGGATTTAATCCTCCATACTTTGCACGCTTCTTAATTCCTTCAAATGTCCCTTGAAATATCACGCAATTTTTATCCATGTTCAATTACTACTCCAATTTTTCGAGTAGTGTAAATAGCTTTACCACATCTTGTGGCTTCATATTGAATAACAAACCGATTCCTGTAAAGAACTCCGCTTTTGTAGAGATCTTACCAGAATCCATCAATTTTGTCATCCTATCAAACAGGAGTTGTCCTGTTGTTCCTTGTTCGATGTGTTCCTCCATCTTAATGTCATCGTCCCAAAATTCTGCAAGCAAACTCCACATTCGCACTTGCTCGACAAATGTATCTCCTTTCTCAACTTCGCATGGCGGTGAGACATGAATTTCTTCCATGTGGTGATACTCTTCTTCGAATTCTTCTTTGTGCTCATGTTCGTGCATACAATTTTCATCGTGAACGTGTCCATCATCTTCATCATCATCATCTTCATCAAATTGTAGTAAGGTGTCTTCTATGCTACCAATTTCGTAGTGATTTTCTTCTTCAGCAATCACTTCGATTTTCACTACATCTTCAACTGCTGCTCGACGATGTTCTTCTATTCTCTTAATCAATTCTTTTTTGGTGCCCGTTTTGGATAACCCATAGCTGTCCAAGATTACCTTGAGTTGAGATTTGTTTAGTTCATCCAAATCTTCCTCCTCGAATTCATCTTCTTCTTCATCTTCAACATTTTCTTCAACTGTATTCAATGCTGAATTAATCAAGACATCATCTTGGGTTGCTTTGACAACATCATTCAATATGTCTGCTTCAATCAACTCGAACTCTAAATACGGCTCTAATTGCTTAGCAACTTCATTGATTTCTTCTGTGTCAACATCACGTCCAACCAAAAATTCTTCAAGTGTTTCTAGCGAGTCTATATCCATCCTTTCGCAAAGATCTTCAATAAAATCTCGCTTTACTGTTTCAATTATTTCCCCTTTTGTTTTATCTGTAAGTCTGCCGCCATGACCCAAATCAATGATTTTTTTCACTAGATTCGTGCCAAATAAGTCATCAACTGATGACGGGTTGTCGGATATGTTGTCCATTTTGAGGAAAACATCTCCAACCCAGTCCAACGCAATTCCTACAGTTCCAAATAATTCTTCTGTACTCATTCCACTCATGTTCAATTTTCAAATGACAGAACACATCAGTTTCCATCTCTTAGGATTTGCTTGAGCTAGTTTCAAGGCCTTGTAAAGTGTCCTCATACTTCGCTCCTCGCCCTCGTAGTCGTCTGAACATATCCAATCAACTACTTCCTTCTTCAGCTTCGGATATGGATAATTCGGCTTATTCATGTGCGGTTCCATATCTTGTGCTACTGTTCTCATTCGCTCTATCATTTCTGCATCTGTGATTTCTATTTCAAAGAATATCGACCTGTCACGCATTGGCTTGTCAATCTTCTTGGTAGGCTCATTCGTCAAAATGATTACACCACCTTCGTATGTAACCGATGCAGGCAATTTTCCTCCCTTTTCATTGGGATCCATTGAAGTCCTGTCGGTATGCCATGTGACAATCCTTTCCTCGTAAGTGTCCATCAATGCTTTCATCATGTCAACCATCTTTTGTCCCTTGATAGGGACATCATCAAAGACGATAACTGGAACAGTTTTCTTCTTCTTTCCTTTTGACTTAGCATCTTTCTCCTTAGCTTGTCTTTTCCATTCTTTTACTTTTTCAGCCCAATGGCAAACGATTCTGTAAACTCCGTATTCCGAAACACCTGCTTTGATGATAATGAAATCCTCATTTTCCACCATACCCAGTTTCTTGAATAACTCTTTCAGAGTGTGTGTTTTACCGATACCTGGTCCTGAACGAACCATAACTGCTGGCAAGGTCCCAAGAGCTACTGCTCTGAAACCATTTGCCATGGTTGCCAAACGGTCATTAACCGATAGGCGGTTCATTCGTTCTACTCTGTCTACAACTTTCCTTTTTGGTTTAGTTCTTCCATTAGCCCCACTGAGTTCACGTGCAAATTCCTTAGTTGATTTGCTATCTTCTGGTGTGCTTTTCGGAACTATTAGTTCTTCTCCTGATTCAAGTAGGATTACATCTGCTTCTTCCATCTCTTTAGTTTCTTCTTCATTTACCGGAGCTTCTGCTTTTTGTAAATCTGTTACAAATTTTCGCTGTTTTCTCCACATGTTCAATTCAATTTGTTTTTTTCTTGCAATTATCGACTATCTCAAACTGTTTGTTTGAAACAATTACAATCCACTTTCGATATGCATCCCACTCTTCATCGGTCAAATCTGGTAAGTCATATTCTTGACATATCAACATTTCAGATTTAAGATTAATTTTTGCAAGTGCTCTAACTATGTTTTCTAATTGTTTTTCATTCAATTCGTTAACCTGTATCTTCTCCATGTTAAATTTCAAACATGAGCAGGCGAACCTGTCTCTTCATCTGAACCATCTTCATTCATTTGCTTTAGCATCTCTTCTGTTGCTTCACTCGCAGCAATCATTGGTGGAACCATTGTGTATCTTGCAAATATGTGTGCAATACTCAATGATGGCCCAATCAATTTGTTTCCAGACGGTAGAGTTATTTGTATTACTTCATCAAATACCTTAACTCCCTCAATAAAAATCTCTACTTCTTCTCCAATCTGTTCTTCAGTATATCCTTTTTCCATGTTTAATTTCTTGCAAACTTTATTTTTCTCTTGCCCCTTTCTATCTTCAAATGCTGTTCCCAAATTGATTGTCATGCCATTTTTCCGGCCAATCAAAATGATGCGGCATTCCCGAAGGATTTCTTGCAAACTTTATTTCTCTAGGAAAACTGTCCTGTTTTCCTGGCTTGCCCTTTCTATCTGTGGGTTTTACTTTGACAATTATTTTTTTTGCCATGTTCAATTTTATTAGCATCCTCGACAATATTCCCAACCGCACCAGCAATATGATGTGCGTTCTATGCCGTGGTCTTGCCATGCTTTCATTAATTCTGGAAAATCATTCACTCGAATAGGTGGTTTATTACGTGTAGTGTAATGATAAGGCATTCCTAGTTCCCAACTGTCACAACACAACCTATTGTTGTAAGTAATGTGCAAATACACATTACCATCATTACCTGTATAGAAACGCAAATCATCACCATCATATTCATTGGCCGCTAAGACAAAATCTTTCAGCGTTCCAAACTTAGTTTTCAAATAATAGATCGTTTGCATAATTCCTCTTTCCTTCGGTGAATCCATCAATTCTCTTATGTATTCCATGTTCAATTTTCTATCCAAAATGTTCTGGTTTCGTAATGCTTTCCCTTTCTTTTACCTTCTTTGACCTTAATCTTAGACCGTAATTTCAAAAGAACTCTCTTTCGCATTACCGATTTTTTTCCCTTCTTGAATGGTATCGATTTACTTTCAATAGATTCGACTACCCAAGTTTTTACTCGATCCATTAAGACACTCTTTTGTACTAACTTCTTGCTTAGCAAGGTTTTGGTCTTAACTTCATCACCAACTGATAAATTCTTAATTGGTCTTCTGTCTTCAATCGCCATTTCCGTTCCACCTGCCCTGGAGTATCATTTGCTCGATGGTTACTTTCCCATCTTTGCGAACCTTGTCCCGTTTCCTTGAAAACTTAGCTAATTCCTCATTCATCCTCAAAATCTTGTTTTCGTCTGGAACTACCTGCCATTCACCATCGACCTTCTCTGTAGTCCATGCTTCAAGCGGGTATTGTCCGTCTTCAAGTGCTTCAAGTGTTTCGTGTTGGAATGCTTCGATTCCAAGTTTTTTTAGGCTCTCATCGGTGAGTTCATTCAACTCATCCAAAGCTGCAATGTAATCTTCTCCTTCAGTCGAAACCTTGGTTTCAAGAATCATTGCTTGCTGAACTTTTTCTCTTGCTATTCTTTGTTTTTCAACTAGCTTGTTAATCTCTTTAATTCTGTTTCCCATGTTCAATTGTAAAGATCATGTAGTTTTTCTAATATGTGTCCTTGAACGTGTACGATGTAACCAAAGGCGATGCATAAGCCACTCACCAAAGTTAGGTCCCCGTCCTGTAAAAAGACAGATGCTATGCACATGATAGCTCCGAATGCCCATACAGTGTTGCCCAATGCAAGAACCTTAATCCATTTTGGTTCCGTTCCTTTTTCTCTAAGTGCTTGTCTTCTAGCCTCATGGCTTCTCATCTTTTCGTCCCAATCTATATTTTCATAATTTGAAAAATCTATTTCTTCCATGTTTAATGTTGATTTCAATAAATCATTACTCCATGATTCTTTTACAACCTATGCAGCTAGTCGGGTGGCACCCAACGTGACGAGGCATAGGTTCCTTGCAATTGCAAGTTTCTCCTGGAAAATACTCTTCGTCTTTCGATTTATCTCTCATGTTCAATCATCACCTAAACCGACTTAGCGGGGGCATTCGCCCCATAGCCATGCACCTTAGCAATTCAACATCATCTATTTCAGTTATTTGCACCAATTCAAGTTTTTTGACTTCTTTTTTTGTTGCTAACCACATATGAATTGTACTTGCATCATCTCGGTTGTTCATAAAGTGACATATTCTTTTTTTATTCTTCAGATATGTGATTACATATCTATTTGCCATTAACAATCACCGTTTTTGGAAGGTCAGCTACTTTGATGCTTGAATCTACTACGACCCAAACATTCGCTGTTCCGCCTCGGCTTGTTGGCCTTCTTCCTCCCGATTTGTCTATGACACCTGCTTTGTGAAGCAGGCCTCTAGGGTATCGGATTGAGTTTTTCTTTGCTTCTTTTCCAAGCTGTAAGCGTTTTTCGATTACAGATTGTATTTCATCATCTGTCAAACCATCTTCGTGATCGAGTAGCGCCTGGTAAATATCCTTAGACATCTGCCCAATCGCTGCTGTGCTTGGTAATTCTTTTTCTCCATCTCTGAATCTTTCCAAACCAGAAAACAATACTTTCAGCCTTTTACTGATAATCTCTTCACTTCCAGCACCAAGCAGAATATCTAACATAGTCTGCATCATGCTTCGGTTTCTGATTCCAAGCTTCCCATTTGGAAATAATTCTTTCATTTTTTTGAATTCTTCTTCACTAAGATTTAGTATCAGTTGATTCTCATTGACGATGTGCCCATTTCTCATGTTCGCGTCGTTAAGAATAAAGTCAACTTGTCCTCCGTTCAAATCACTCATTTTTCTCATGTTTAATTCCCTACTTCACAAAGGCCAAAAAAAAAGCGACCCTGCTCGGATCTTTCTTCTGCCGAGTAGAGTCGTTAATTGTTGTGTTCAATTTGATTCTGCTTATTCACTTTGGAATCTTCCAATAATAGTATTGTCCAGCACTCCAAAGTTGGATACTTCCAATTGAGCCTACCATCACATTGCACCAATTTAGTGCTTCAGGTTGCTCTCTTGCTAGCTTTTTCATATGAATACTTTCATGAATATATTCACGTCCTTCATAAATAATCACTGCATCTTCTTCCATGTTCAATATTTTTTCCATAAGAGCCCGTTCGGTGGGCGGTGTCATTTTTCATACACTCGGTATCCCCGAACGGGCGAAATTACAACTGTTTGTTGTCTTGTATCAAGCAAGTAATTCTTCCGCTTCGGACTCTTCGTCCTCCACGTAGTAACCATCCAATGTGGCTGGTATAAATCTCACTTGATGTATCTCTAGTTTTAGCTCAGAAGGTTCTATTTGACGGAACCCGAATAAAACATGGTTGCTACACCATTTCCATTTCGAGAACACGTTGTAAAGTTCTCCCTTCCTGTTTCTTCTCTTGAAATCGCTGCATTTGCATACACCTTCTGACGGCCTGCAGTGCGCTTTGACATATTCAGAATGCTCCCAATGTTTTCTTCGGTGTTGCTTCTTGTCTGTCTTTACCCACATGTTCACAAACCCTCCGACCCATTTGTAATTAGGGTCGTGGTAGTATGGATTCGGCTTACCTTTGTAGTGGTTCATTGATTCAGGGTTATGTTGGTCGGAAACCCAAGTTTCGCGACCATCGCCCTGATCGCCACCTTCTAGTTCCCATTCTAAAACTAATCCCTTTGCTAATAGATCGCTTGTTATCCTTTCCAATCTATCCTGTTCCCATCTTTCAGGGTCTTCTTCAATCCACTCTCCGGTTTTCTCATCCCACATGTATTCTATTGTGCGCGCCCTGTCTTCTTGCCAGTCGAGTTCAGTCAATGTGTCTGTCAACTGCTCGCCAGGGCCTGCAGGCGCGTCGCCCACAGATGTATGGCATAATCCATTTAGTGCCATTTGCCTGTATTTCATTGCATGATATCCTTCGAAATTTTCTGCTTTGTCATCTTCCTCGTTGTCATCTTCAAAGAATGCTGTGCCATCGTAGCCACACCTACCGTAATGGAGGCCACTTCCTGTAAAGAATCCCTTGCATCCCCAAATCGGGTGTTTTATGGTTCCTTTTCCTTCGTGGACCCCCAGCCAGTCAGGTGCTCTTGAACGATTCGCCATAATTGGCGAAGCTGTGCATTCAATGTTGTGTCCTGTTCCAACTGTTAATGTTATCATGTTAAATTAATTTTAATTTCCAAACATAGAAAAGTCATTAGCTCCTAGCCACATCTCGTATTGCTGTTGGACTGCATCTTCATCCAGGGTGAATTTGTCATTTCCAATGTATATTGTTACTTCTTCACCAAGTCTTTCAGCCCATAAGTCAATCTGTATGTCTATTTGTTTCTCTGACGCTCTATCGAATTTAATCGATGTCTCATTCAAATCTATTTTACCTCTCTTTCCGTTGTTTGCCAACCATAATGTTGTCATGTTTAATTGGAAGGGGCTTTCACCTTCCCGCTTGTTTTAACCACACTTCAATTCTTAGGCGGTGGTTCTCCTTCGGTAGCCCTGTTTTAGGTTTAATTGTATAATATGTTTTTTTCTATCTAATCTAATCTCTTGTTGTATTTGGAGGAGGAGGGTCGCATTAATCTGCGACCCCCCTCCGAAATTCCACATTTAGAATGTTGCTCCACTACCCTTCGATTCGAACCCGATTCGTAGTGGGTGTTAACTCAATTAAGTCATATCGACGCAATCCTTGAGCACACGGCTTCATTGGGTTCCCCCTTCACCGCATTCACATAGCTTCATTTTCCATGTGGGTCTTTGTATTTGCAAGTTACTGATTTGAATTAAGTTCAGTTACTCATTCATCGATTCCTTGAAGTTCAAAGAATGGAATTGTCTCCAAATCCTTGTTTACTTCTAGGCTTCCAACTCTGAGCATGGCTCCAGTATGCTTAACCCACTTGTTAAAGATAGGGTTGTTTACTGTGTTTGAACAAAAATTCTTCCAACTAGCTCTTTGCGATGGATCTTCTGGTTCTTGCCAGTCTAAGCAAGTATCCTTGCTGAAAGCTTCAATCCACAACTTTTCATCGTCACTAGGATTGTCGCCATCATACTTTGTACCATCAAATCCAGAAGTCGGTATTTCTGACTCATCATTGACGAATATTAGGTTAACCGAGCCGGTATAAACACCGAATCTCGATATAATATGTCGTAGATGGTCTAAATCGTCTTCATTGATTCCCTCTGTATCCTTCTCATAATACTGTCCAGATTTTGAACCTAGAATAGTCTTCAGGTTTAGGTTGTTTCTAATATTGCACACTGAGTCTTTTTCATTGACTATAGTTGCACAAGCCAAGTCTGATATTACACTCGGAATTGGAGCTAGAATTTCGTGAATCTGCGGGTATGACTTGATGAATCGGCCTTGCTTGACCGCTTCTGCATTAATGTCATCCCAATCAACACGCTTTTCGCTCATTCCAAGTAACTCTTTGGCTCGTTGTGCTTGATTTACAACCCTTCCGTTACTTTCGACTACTCTAATCCTGTGCTTGCTCACCACTGGTGCTGCAAACACATTTTGTTCTAAGTCTTTGATTTCAGACGCCCCGATAACTTCCCACTCGTTAGCGTTGCTAAGTCGCTCCTCATCCGAGTATTTGTTTCTGTAAGTCGTCTTCTTTACAAAGAAAACCTTGTCTGTTGATTTTACATCTTCTGAGTATTCAATGTTACCCATCAACAAATGTAGTAGTTGGTTCCCTGCGTAAGAATTCCAAAGTCTCTTCATCTTCGCAAGAGTTCTAGCCCTATATGTGCTGTACTCTTTAGCTGACTCGTTCTTTTTGTAATTCTGCCCACGCACGTTCCAATTATTGTTCAAGAATCGCCTGCAATCCAGCAGTTGCTGAATGTTGGTGTGTATTCGAACTTCCTTCGGTAGGTTTACTAGGTGGATGCATACTGCTGCATTATCCATGTGAAACCTAATGTTTTGTTCTCCTACACCAATCAATGTGAGTGCCTTGATTAGCATTGCTCCCTGCCAAGTTTCTGACTGGTAGTTGGTTGTGGCCTTTTGACCTAATCCGACTGCCTTTACTTCAACTTTTGTAGCAGAGAACCAACCTTTAGGAAGAATCATGTAGATTCCTTCCTTTCGCTTCTCAATCCTCATTTGCTTGCCTTTCTCTCTAATTTTTCCAATGAGGGAAACTAGCACCAGTGATGCTGTAATCAGCCACTGGATAGCTCCGCCTCTCTTGTCTTCTTTTGCTTTTATCTTCTTTTTTGCCATTAGTTTTTACACCTCTGTTGTTCAATTATGTTTAATCAAAGCTTCATCGCTATTTTGTTTATCACTTCGGCATGATCCTGTCTGCCTCCGATTTGCGAATCCCAAACCGCTACTCTATCAACCCGATACAAAATCTCCATTGCATTTCTGTATGCTCCCATACTGAGTAGAAATGTTTGTCAATTTCGATTTTGGGTTTGATTCAAATTCACATATTAGGCTCTACTACTGTCTCCAGCGAGCTTTCATATCTTCCTTTGAACCAAGTTGTTGTAAGAGCAGCTTCAAAACTCCATAGTTCTTCCACTTTTCTTGTTTTTCGTGTTCAATTGCTTGAATCCCTCAACTG
>Ga0160423_10002564_pt1 | contig 15171 bp, 2 predicted proteins | sample CRUFie14St8metaG_FD_108191 | JGI IMG/M metagenome (GOLD analysis project Ga0160423, IMG submission 108191) | Marine microbial communities from the Costa Rica Dome - CRUD Field 142mm St8 metaG | ecosystem: Environmental > Aquatic > Marine > Oceanic > Photic zone | place: Costa Rica: the Eastern... | reverse complement strand
GATTCTTGAGCTTTGGCTTTGTCCATTTCTCTCATTTCATGTCTGCTATATCTTGCTTCTTCGAAAATTGCATCTAACGAGGATAATGATTCCTCGGAGAGATTTGGCAGTGCTGTTCTAATCGCCATTTCGAATTCACGAACTGTTTCAAAGTCTCTTCGAAGGAATCCTCGACCCATTAAAACGTGGACTAGACTCTCATAGCACTGGAAAATTGCTTCCCTCATTGAATCGCCTGCAGCAAGTAATTCAGCTGTGTAGGAGAAAATATTAGCAAGTTCTTTTGCAGCATCCTCAGACCTCTTTTTCATTATGATTATACCAACTGCTGCTCCGATAATTAGAACCGCAACAACATATAACCACCAAGGGATAGTGCTTCCATCACCTTCATACGAATAATCTGGTTTGATACCTGAATTGAATTCTGTATTGAAATTTTGGCGTGATTCATCCGATAGGATAGAATTTGGATTAATTGACATCTTTATTGTTAATTCGCCGTATTCAGATGCGTCCCCATAAGGTGGCTCTTTGTTGAAAGTGAATTCTGCAAATCCTTTCCTGCCATTATCATCATTTGTTTGTGTGACAATAACCATCTCATCAAGTCTGATATTCGACGAATTTTCTAGATAGACAGTGATTACCAAATCATTGACACCCTCTTCAGTATCTTTTGCAACAAGGTAGATTTCACCGCTAATTACCTCCTGTTCATTTTCTATAATTGGTTCAAGTTCTACGTCGAATGGGGTTTCCAAATCGATCCTAATGGACATTGAGTTAGTCCACGAATTTCCAGACCTAAAGTACAGTGATGAATTTTCAGTGGTCCTTACGTTGAGCTGAGCCTGTCCTGGCTCCATCCAAGTTGGTGCTGTAGCAATCAGTGTGTAAGTTCCACCATTCCAGATTACGCTGTCTATTGTGATACATTTCGCTTCACTTCCTCCTATTCCGCAATTTTGTCCATCGCCAAGAATTAATTCAGCATTATCTATAGATACACCTTGGCCACCGATTTCAGTAACTCTTCCAGTTATCAAAATTCTGTGCTCTGTATCGTCCCCTCTAACAACATAATCGTTGATTGAATCTATGTGAACTGTTACTTCTGACCAAACCACTACTGTCTGATTAATGGAGACTGGCAGGTGGCCCGGGCTTCCTTCGAAGGACAGTGTCATAACATGGTTTCCTCTTGAGTATTCAGATTCAGCTCTAATTGACACACTAAACTCTCCATTGATAGAAGTGACTGTAGATGCGATTTGTACTCCATCAAACGATATCAGAATTGTCTCTCCAGCTAATCCATCATTGAATGCAGTATCGAGATCATAAAGTGTACCTGAAACTTCCCAAAAGTCGTCTCTTGTTGCATCGTTGTCTTGAACGTTTACGCTTATACCAGTTCTGTGTGCCAAGAAGAACGTGGTGTTGCTTTGACCAGCACGGTACCAGCCTTGTGCAGGCACAGAGGCGTCTAGGACATGCTCTCCATCATCGAAGATGTTTGGAACTTGCCAGACTAAACTAAAGTTACCATTTGAATCAGTGGTCGCGTTTCCTATCGACACACTATCGACGGATAACAATACTGTCATTCCACTGAGAGGTCCAAATGTATTATCTCCCACAAACCCGTCAATAGTCGTAAGTTGGTCAACAGCGAGTGGTGTTTCGATGTTAACTTCAACATAAATCTTGGAGAAGATATTCCATGTACCACTATTCTGTGATGGTAAGTACTCGTTAGTCCCTGTAAAACGTGTTTCCAATAAAACCGGACCTAAGATGGCATCAGCAGGTACCGGGTGAACTGCAGTAAATTGGCCAAGTTCATCTGTAGTGACATTGGTGAGGAATGACCCACCCAGCCAAATCTCAATCGTTTCACCTTGTAGCGGATTGTCTACAATGTCGAGAAGTCTTCCTTGAACAGTCAGAGTATCTTCTCTATCCACCTGTCCGCCTTGAGTCAACAGAACTATTTCAGTTGGAACAGCGACAGAGAAATTGACACTTGCGGTGCTTGGGTGGTAGAATTCTGGATTTGCGCTGTCTCCCTCGCCAATAGGATCTACCCAATCTCTTCCACCTGTGAAACTTACCTGTATGTTATGCAAACCGGCCTCTATATTTTCAGGTGATTCCCATGCAAATGCAAACTTACCGTCTACGGCATTGGATTGCACGCTTGATACTGGGACTCCATCAATTAGAAGATAGACGACTGCAATCGAATTCACACCGTCTATTTGCAATTGAACGCCTAAGTCGTCCAGCAAACTTCCGTTCACGTACAGCGTTTCCCCGGCGGTTATACTGCTAGAACTGTCAATTATGCTGATATTTGTTTGGCCTAGAACCACGAACCTTATGGTGGCGTTGTCTCCAATCAATCCTGTAGTTCCTGGCGTACCCACGAACTCAGCATTCAAATCATGGAATCCAACAGACACGTTTGAAGGGACTGTCAAACTCAAATTCAGCAAACCAAGAGAGTTTGTAGTTCCTGTTGATGTAACAGAAGTCCCATTTAGAGTGATTGTAATCGGTGCACCAACGACTGCTGCACCTGTATTGTCAATCAATTGTACTCTTGTTCTAACATCATCTCCTCTATCTGTTCTGTCGTTTAGTGATGGCTGATTCACTCCATCCAATGTAGGTTTAATGAATGTCAGAACTGTGTAACCCCTACTGTCAAAAGATTGATTTGCGCTAGATCCAGTGTAGTAATTTACAGATGGTATATATTGAGCTTCAGCAATATGTGTACCCGCTGCAAAAGTGGAAGACAAGGCAATTGTTGCACTCCAAGTTCCATTCGCTTGTATGACTCCATCCGAAAGAGTAAACCCTGATGCATCACCATCTATTGTGAACAAAACATTAGCTGTCAAAGGATTGCCATTCCTCAATTGTAACGCTGTCCCGTTATCGCTCGCGATTGAGCCGGTAATTGTGAAGGAATCTCCAGCAACGGGGTTTGCGGTAATTGGTTCTACAACCATGACTGTTGTAGACCTTATTGTTACTGTGGATATGTTCTTTTGAGTTGAAAGTAAGTCGAAAGAACCGTTGTACATTATTGAGATGGTAATCAATCCAAGAGGTTGGTCGAAAGGTACCGTGTACGTGAAATTAGTTTTGCCTTGAGCATCTGTTATGTTTGATGGTAACCACGTTTCATCAAATAATACATCCACGCTGTAGCCACTTAGAGGTTGGAACATATTTGATGACTCCACCAATTGGGATGTTAGATTCAGTACCTGTCCTCGATTGATTATTACAGGGTTCAATGGTTGAATATTCTCAAACAATGTTACACCTTGAACAAGTATTGAGTGATTACTAGAGTCTGTCAGGTAGAATGGCGAAGAATCTTCGACTACGGAAATAATCAGTTCTCTATCACCTCTCAAAGTCCCATTGTTTAGAACATCTGTTGGAACTGATAGGTTAAAGCTGCCGTTAATTGACGTAAAGACACCATTGATTAATTTCTCGTCTGGGTTATCAAACCAGAATATTTCTAGCGCTACTGCAGTAGTTAGATTTCTACTACCATTATCTCCATCCTCTACTTGTCCTATTACAGGGAAATTCACACCTGCAGTGATTGTCGATGGGATTGAGTCGACTCTTATGTTTGATGGGACTTGAATCGTCATGTTCAATTCTGTAAAATTGCCATAGTATCTTGTTGCACCTGCGGTTTTCGGTGCAGTAACGTCGTCAAAGACTTGCATCCTCAGTATGTATTGTCCAGGATCTACACCTGCAACATTCCATGACAGGGTTGCGTTACCATCCAAGCCGCTTTGCGCAGTGCCAATCGAGATGTTAGCACCGCCGTAATCCATAATATAATTCACTGTAGAACCTGTAACATTTGAATTATCAGCAATGTCATTTACTGTAACTGTTAACTCGATTGATGAATTAATTTGTGCTATAACATCGGTTGGCGGCTGGCCACTCAATCTGACTTTAGACTCTATGCCCCAAGTTGTAGACGGAACAGATGGTGGTGATGGTGGTTGTGATGTATCAACCCACACGTAGTAAGGGCCACCGCTTGGAGATACTGAATCAAAGTCTGCGAGGACCTCAATATCGTATACACCTGAGGCGATTACGGTAGGCGCTGTTATGCTTAGATTGTACGAACCTGTCGTATTATTCAACATACCATTGGCCAAATCGAATAATTGCCCGTCAGGGGTGGTCATTTGAGCAATAATCCTTGAGTCGTTACCCAAAACAGAAGTTCCAAGAACGTTGTCTGTAATATCTCCAATCAACCATGTTGTGTTTCCAAGATAGGTCCAATCGTCAATTACGGAGACAGTAACATCCACAGTACCCATGATTCTCAATGAAGAAGCGTTACTAGATGCCATGAAGAAGTCATTTCCTGCGAATGATATATTGAACGGGTAATCTCCAGCCGGTAGGTTTGAATTTGTGGAGAATGTTGGTGAAATCGTACTCGACTCTGGATTTACTGTTGTATTGACTGTTGATCCATTAAATTCGAACGTGAAGGTTCCTGTGAGGTTCAAATCTAGTTGTCCTCCCAAGTGGTCTGACACCTGAACTATAATTCCAACATCTACACCCCTCAATTGTGAGTTGGCTTGTACATCGAATAGTAGAAGGCTCTGCAAGAACCATGACGTCCCTGAGGTGTTTTGTGAGTCAGTGGCTTCCAAACTATCAGGGTAGAAAACTAATTCCAGTTCCACATTTCCAGCCCTAACAAATGTCGTATTGACATCTAGTACGTAAGAAATCGTAAATGGTCCGTTAACTGACCTATTGAATAGTTGAACAAATGTTCCACCACCATCTAACTCTCTCATCCCGAATGATAGATTACCAGACAATGATGTTGGAGATATTCCGAAAGACTGAGCAGTTCCGTTGATGTGCACGGGCTGACCTATTTTTAGAAGTGAATTGTCAGCACCGGGTCCTTCGACGGTCGCAGTCAAATTAGGAGCATCCCTTACATCCAGAGAAATGGTGTGGGTACTGGGTCTCAAGTGGAATTGCGGTCCACCGACTGATTGTGAATTATCTTGCCAGCCGCTAAATCCGAGGATTGCAGACAGGTTTGTCTTAGTCTCAAGTTCATCGAGTGTAACATTGATTGTCCAAAATCCATCATCGTTTACGTCACCTGATAAGTTCGTCAGACCATCCACAGAGGATGTAAATTCAAGCCAAACCTCCAAGTCACCAAGAAGGCCAGAACCGTTGGTATTGTTATTCTCAAACAGCAATTTTCCAGACAAGGCAGTTGTTGCACCAGCTCCAACCACCGGTTGGTCTACTTGGCCGGGAGATGTGTGAGTGATAACAGAATCATCCGTCATATTGATGAATACTCCAAGGTCGATACCGTCATTTGCAACATAACCACTGCGTATTGTCTCGAGAACTATACTTGCATATCCTGGCGCCACTGGTTCTGCCATTGTACCGTTAATGGTGAAATTGCCATTAGAATCTGTTAACACTGTTCCAAATACGTTGAAAGGAGATGCGGCAGGTCCTGGAACATTTACGACATCTGGTACACTAACTACGTAACCAAATAGGTCTATTTCAGGTATTCCCGTCCCATTTTCAGCGTATTGCAAGGTCCCACTAACTGTAACTTCTGAGGTACCATCTCTGTCAAATGAGGATGGTGACCATGTCAAGTTTACAACTTCTATTTCTTCAGGTGCCGGACATGGATCGAAAGGAACCCAACCCAAATCATCTCCACCACTGCTCTGAGTCGTTTCGAGCCTTATTTCACCCCACTGTTCATAATCAGCGCCGAATACAGCGTATCCGTTACCCGTCCATGAACCTCCTGCATAACCGGACACGAATCTTGCGGGGAGGCCTGCTAATCTGGCCATTGTAACAAAGACTGTTGTAAATTCAGAGCAGGTTCCCTCTTTCGACCTACTCAGGAAATCCAAGGTTAGGTCCGCACCAGTTGCTGCACCACTGCCGTTGTAATTCCGTTTGAAATCATAGGTTGTGTTACCCTCTCTCAAGAAAGTAGCAATCGCATCCGCTTTAGAATAAGCATCTGTTGCCCCCGCGCTGTTGATAACATCATTTGTGACATTTAATGCAAGTGATTCTGGGCGGGAAAGATTTGTTAGATCATCGGGAAGAATAGTAGAATAACTAGAGTTAGATCCTGCTATTGTGTTTGCTGCTAGATTCTGCCAATCAAACCAGTACTCATACTCTTCAATCCAAACAGCGTCTAATATTCCTTCTGATACAGTGTATGTGTGTGTGTCATTTGTGCGTCCAACAACAAGGCTTGCATCAGAATAGAAAGTTATGTTGAACAAATATGCAGACATGGGGATAGAACCGGCAGTCAAAGGTGAAGGGAAATCAACATTCCATGCAACTGTGCTATTCGAGTATGCTGATGATGCGAGGTTGGAAAAATTTGTGTAGGGAATTGTAATGTCCTCCGAGGCGTGTATGTCAGTCTCAAGACCATAAGCAGCACCTGTGTAGAAATCATAAGTGTTTAATCGCCATCTGTGAACTCTGTCCAAATCAACAGTCCCGCTTGTGTTGTTGGCCCAGAATATTATTTCATTTTCAACTACGTCGTCTGAAGGGTCAAATGGATCAAACGGTGAATTTTGACATCCAGTAAACCAGAACTCTGCTGTACATTCATCTCCATCCATCATTCCGCCGCCGTCAGTATCCGGGTTTCGCCAGTCTGTGCCGGTTTGATTTTCGACTGCATCTGGAATAGAATCTCCATCGAAATCATCTGGAAAAATATCGTCTTGTGGATTATTTTCTGGATTTGTCCCGTCGAAGTATTCCTGACGATCTAGAACACCACCGGCATCGGTATCGGTTTCATTCGCATCGGTTATCCAAGCGTCTTGACTGCCATTTGTTATACCAATCCAAGAATTATCACATCCTGTTGTTTCTTCAAAGTAGTTATTCAATCCGTCTAGATCATCATCTAGCGTATTATCGCAAGGCTCTAGCGGATCTGTACCTGTGTTGACTTCATCAAAGTCGTTCTGTCCATCACCATCAGAGTCCGCTAATGTTGGGTTGGAAAAATAACCAAACACCCCAAGTGTTTCCTCCCAGTCTGCCAACCCATCACCATCAGAATCTGAATAATCATCATCACAATAACTTGGGAAAGATCCTCCAAATATATCATGACACCATGAGTTATTCCTACTTTCAACAGAGGTTACTCCAGCGGGCGGAGAAATTGACACAAGCTGCAATACGTCATTTACAACTTGAGCATAACTAAACTGAGTATAGGTACCTGAATTGTTGTAATAGCCTATACCGCCACCTGGATTAAACCCAGACCCATCGGTAAGAGACAATTGGCTGGTCCCCGCGTTGTAGGACACAATTGTCGATGCGAAATTGATTAATGAGTCACAAGGGTCTGTTCCGTGAGTAACGTTTGCCTCATCTCCATCAGGGACACCTCCTGAGTCTGTATCCGCCACATTCCACAGCGTACAAGAGAGGTTTTCTTGCCAATTTTCTAATCCATCATTATCAAAGTCTCCAGAGTCTTCTCTGCGAGTGGGATCCGTCTCGTTGGTATCGACAACTCCATTTCCATTCTTGTCCTCATCGCCATCGTCAAAAGCATCACCATCAGTATTGTTATTGCGTGGGTCGCTGGGTTGTGGAGGAGTGCCATATTGGCCGTTAACCTCTGTACCATCATTTATTCCGTCTCCATCAGTATCAACATTAGTAGGGTCGGTTAGTAGGGTTAACGCTTCATGGGAGTCATTGAGACCATCGTTGTCTGTGTCTGCGTCAAGAGGGTTTGTTGTAGTGATTCCGTCGGTTTCTGCTGTCAAAATCGAACAACCACCAGGGCCGATTCCCAGATGTGGTGAACAGGGTGTTGTCGTTTCTGTGAAAGAACCATCAGGACCGGGTCTGTAACATGGTTGTCCTCCACAAGTTGTTGTCCATGAGGGGTTTCTGTACTCGTAGATGTTGATTAAACCGTCACCATCAGGGTCTCCATTCGCACCGTCAGCGTTTGATGCTGATGTTGCATTCAGTCCGTTTGAAGCCTCCCAACCGTCCGGCATCCCATCTCCATCTGTATCCCATCCATCTGGGTCTTCGTCAGCAACTCCATCTCCATCATCATCATTTGATGAACAATCAGCATCTCCGTCAAAGTCGTTATCGTTTGAGTCAACCATTCCATCTTTGTCATTGTCAAAACCGTCTGTGCAAATATTTCCAACAGGGTCCTCATCGCACAAGATGATGCTGCCTGTTCCATCAGAACCGGCATCACCGCAAGCCAATTGGTTGTATTGCATAGCATTCTCTTCATCCCAATTGTTAACTGGAACAGTTCCGTTCCACCACACTCCATTGTCCAAGACGTTTGTCGTAGATGATAAATCCCAATTTGAGGGCTGTTTGTAGTTATATTCTTGCAAATTTGAGAAGCCATCTCCATCAGGATCACCGATTGCTCCGTCTTCATTGGTTGCAGAAAGCGGATCTAATCCGTATTGCCACTCCCAACCATCTGGCAATTGATCGTTATCAGAATCCCAATCATTGGGTTGAGTATTTATGAGGTATTCTAGCCCATAAGTAAGACCATCTCCATCTTGGTCTGTTGAAGCGAGGGCAGCGAAAGATACAAACTCGATAGACGCAATTGTCGAAAATAGCATTAATAGAGCGAGGCTCATCGATTTTACCTTCTGGTTATCGATTTCTCTAATCAATTTCGGACGCGCTGACGATTGGATGGAGGATATACGCACGGCTGACACCAACTTCACGGTTCCCACAAAGGCTCTTAAGGGAAATGGAACAATGTTCATACAAAAATTGCCTTTTTTATTCTCCCCGTAGGGGAGAAAATGTGCTGAAGCCTACCTCAAATGTCCTCAAGCTCTTCAAGCAATTCTAAGTCGTCTTCTTCATCAAAGTCGTCTTCGTCTGTGACAAGGTCTGGTATATCTTGCAACTCCTTACCCATTGTTTCAAAAGAAGCATCCTCCTGTTCAACGTATGCCATTTCACGAGCCGAGCTTTGTCCCCTTCTGTATACCGCTAAGAATATGATTAGCACAATTCCTGCATACAAACCTAAAACTTGCGGACTGTTGAAATTTAGGGCAGAATTGACAACACAGTCAAATCCTTCACATGTTGTTGTAAACTTGAATTGAGGACTTTGCTTCAATTGGGCAGTACTTATTTCACTATCAACAGGTTCGACTGATAGGATTACAACTGCGTCCTCACCTGGTACTAAATCCTCTGGAGCTGTCAAAATCATTGTGAATTCGCTAGTAGAGAATGGTTGAATTTTGAGTAATATCGTGTTTCCTTGCAAACTTGACCCGCTAGTTGTAAACCCTGCAGACCAACCATCAGGAAGTGTCTCCGCAGAGATAATTACATCCAGCAGAATATTGTTAGAATTTTCAACTCTAAATTCATAGCTCTGCTCCGCATTCGGCAAGAATGGTGTCAATTCTGTTACTCTTTCAATGAAAATTCGACCGGGCAGAACTTCCTCTTTGACTTCAATTTTTAATGGCAAATCAAAGTATCTTGGCTCGCCCTCAGAGACTTCTTCCGTTACACGTAGATAGAGCGTGTGGTTTCCTGCAAGAACTTGGTCACGCAGGCCAATTTCGACCTCAAGATCTCCTGTCTCCCCAGAATTTAGTTGAATAGCAACTACATCTGCCCCTGTATCATCGGTAATTGAGTAGTCCCATGTACCATATGATGGGTCACCAGTGTCTTCGTCTGTGTTTTTGTCAAGTTTGCCAGGAGATATAACTCTCCAAGTGTTTTCTCCAACTTCATCTGTACTATCTGTAATTCTTATGTCGAAACTCACATCAGTACCAGGATTTACTGGCCCTACTGTTCCTATCTCTTGGCCATCTGAATCAGCAATAACCTCTGCAAGTATACCGAAAGTTCTGTGCACTGTGAAGGATACTGATGAGTAAAGTTGGTCATCGCCTGCACTGTAACAGATTATGGTGAAAAGTCCAATGTCAACATCATCTCGATTTGTCGGTGGATATATGTCTAACCTTAGAGGCATTATTTCATGAGAGCCAATGTCAGGAGTGATTGCATACGGCCCTTCAGTAACTAGATCGGTACCTGTGTCATTATCAATAAAGGTGTAAGACCATGAAGAGCTTGGTGCATCTTCGACTTTCAGCCTGTAGGTATCAGTATCAAAACCTGCATTGAACAAGTCGATGTAGAATGGTTCACCAGAACCTACTGTATCAGAATCGATGTAATGTGAGACCGACTCATCAAATGCTTCCGGCCTGTTGGAATCAGCAATCTGAATTTGTCTTTCAACATCCTCGAATACGTCTAACCTTGGTGGCGCAAATACGCCAACTTCTTCCACATCAAGCGTTATTTTCTCAACAACGACTTCTTCAATTACATTATCATCATTCTCGACAAATCCTCTAGCCCACACCTCTATTCTATCTGGTGCTGTTGATAGGTCGCCCTCTGGGGTTGTTATACTAAGAATTGCTATCGCAAACGAACCTCCACCTGATAATGAATAGCCTGCTGGTTGATCCCAAATTGGGTCGGACCAAGAAGAAGGCAGTGAGGTATACAAATCGAATTCAACGTCCATCTGAACTCCAGCAGAACCTGTATGCTCTACCATGAATTGCACTGCACTTGTTTGTCCCGGTGCAATTAGCATTGTATCGGGTTGGTCGACAGGCAATGACAAGAACATGCCATATTCAAGGAACTCGATACCGGGGTGTCGATATACAACTACGTGGCCCTGTACATCTGTTATCTCTAGAGATAGGTTGTACTTACCTGCGGCAATACCTGCATCATAGGTCCAGGTGTAGTTACCAACCAAACCATTGTTGTCAAGGCGTAAATCCTCGTCCATTTCTTTGTCAAAAACAGTATTAGTTCCTGAAGGTGTTGTCAAGACTAGATTTACTGAGTTGATGTCTTCCCTACCAAATGCGTCTCTTACATCTACAGAGAACTGAATCGTTCTGTATTCTTGTCGATGATTAGGTGACCACTCCAATTGCTCAGCGTCGGTCCAGATTCCTCCCGGAGCGTGAACTTTTACACTCGAATCTGCCAATGCATTGGCTTTCAGTGAAATTCTCGAAAAACCGTTTGTTTGCTCTACATCTCCATAAGCGATTAGGACTTCACATTCACCGCCTTGTCCAATACCACCTTGCTGCCCTTCACAAGACGCTGAACCGTCGATTTGAAGTCGTAGTTGTGCGCCCTTGTCGATTGTAAATCCATCTTCCGGAACATCGAAGAATACTTCGTTAAGGGTCCATGAACAATCGCTGTTAAAGAAGCCACTAGTACAAGGATCGTCGAGCGAGATTGTTTCGGTGTATGTAGCTCCACCAACAGCGTTTAGTGTAAAAGTGAGGTCTGCAGTAGATTGTTCTTGACCTTTGAATTGTAGATAGACGTATAGGTGAATTTCAGTGGCGCTGCCTTGCCCATAAACTTTCAAGTCACTAATCAAGTCATTGGAGCGGAAATCGACACCAGATAGAATGCTAGCTTCTTTGTGAGAACCATCGGGTTCTTGTGTGGTCAGAGAACCATCACCACCAGAATCTCCTTCCTCGCCAAGGAAGAGATTGTATGTCTCGAGATTGGCAGGAGTACGCTTTACTGAAGTACTCTCTTCAAGTAATTCATACTCCGTCGCAGGCATTGTTGAAGCGAGCAACATAAGCAGCACGACGAATGGGACAACCCGAGATTTTAGCATGCGCATCAGTATTCCGTCTGGTTTAGAGTGTTAAACCGTTTTGGATTCATTGTGTGCGTTTGGAGTCACCCTACGGGTGATTTAAGTTTCTCCAGAATGAAAAACCCGCCGCTAAGCAAAGACCAATAATTATCAAAGATATTGGATTTATAACCATTTTTGTGGATAATGTAGTAATCATAGACTGGGATCCTTGGCCTCCACAACCCGCAGGAGGCGGCCCTATTCCCGGGCCCCATGTCTCGCCATAACCATCGCAATTTGTACCGCCTCCGCCTCCTTGGCCAGCCCCGGTATCACTCGACATATCCGCTTCTCCGTGGTAGCAAATCAGAAAATAAGGGAATCCCATCTCTCCATTGCCGTTTTGCATTGTTGTGTGATAATGGTATATTCCTTGAGGGAAATCAGGAGTGGGGCCGAAATGGCCGTTGCATTGATCAAGATGACCAAGACCTTCAGTGTATTTGTAATCATCAATACCATTGTATCCAGTTTCTCCATCTTTCAATTCGTATGAACTTTTCATTTCCACTATGTTCATTTCATCATCATAGCCCCAAAACCCGTAAATCGGATAGCCATCAAAGGCAACACCAATTACCTTAGAATGATTGCCGTAATTGGTGTTTTGAGCGATTGCTTGAATTGTTGAATCATCATAATCATTTTCTATAGACTCGCCTTCAGCAGGATGCCAATGCATACAATTACCGTCTGCATGGTAATGATATGTTCCACCTTGGGCCGCATGACCATGACAGATTCCCAATTCAATTGGTTGTCTATCCTCATTGTAGACCCCGTGATGTGAAGCGACGGCATCCCCACCGGGACCGTCCTCTGGACCGTAGATAGGAACCCCATTAATCGAAACCGCAACAGATCCTCTTTCTGGAGCGCACTCTTTGTCGCCATTTGCTTCAGGACAATTTGTGCTATCATGTCCGCCTGTTGTGTCATTTACTGGATGTCTCGGTATCGACCACGTATATGATTGAGCTGTAGCACATTGCCCCCCACCAGAACATGCCAATGTTGACTCAAAATCGTGATTTGGCAACCCGTTTGTGTCTATTATCAGGTGTGTTTCGTTGAGTGTAATTGAAACTTCACATTGATGATTATCTTGGTTAGAGGTCGTAAGATCGTCAACATAAGGCCTGTCCACATTTGATTGACACTGGAAAAAGTCTAACCAAAATTGAGCTAAATCTGTGGCATTGTAGCCCAATTCGATTACAGTCAATGTAACACTAGCAGTCCCTGAACCTGCGCTGTTGTTAGCAAATACTGTGAATGTTGTCTCTTGAATTATCTCTGTGGGAGTTCCGCTGATTCTTCCTGACTGGTTATCAAATAACAAGCCTTCAGGTAGTTCAGGATGAATTTCCATAGATGAAATATGACCGCCAATACTTGAGAAGGTGATATCGGTCATCTCTGTGCCATTGGTAAGAGACAACATAATCGTGTATGGAGTAATCTCAGGAATTGTGATTTCTGCAGTCACAACGATCGTATCTTTACAATATTCCTCGCCGTCATCAACATAAAATTCGATTGTGTAATTTCCAACCAAATCAGGAGTAAATTCTGCCATTAGACTTGATGGGTTTACTACCTGAGCAGTACTATTTTCTGGACTATTGACTATTTGCCATGAAGGATTCTGAAGCGTTTCACCGTCAGGATCTGTAGAACTAGTAGCGTCTAGGTACACCAATTGGTTTACCTCCGTAGTCAAGTCATTCCCAATATCACAATTTGGAGGACTGTTCTCTACAGTTTCGTTGGAGTTTTGCTCGTACTGACAACTACCATCCTCGTCTGTAGCTTCTGAATTGTAATTATTTGCAGACTCGTCAGTACAACCTCCGATTTCGTTACTATCCAAAACACCATCATTATCTAAATCATAATCACAACTTTCGTCATCAATTGTAGCATTTGAATTGAAATTATTTGCAGCATTGTCAGTACAACCACTTACCAAATCTGCTGGAATGATTATGGTTATGTTATCAGACCATGTGTCTTCAGGCAGATTGTGGGCTCTAAATGTAAGAGTAATCTCTTCACTTCTATTTTCTACATTAATGTCAAAAATCCATGTGCCATTCATATCCGTTGCTAAATTATTTCCACTTGCGATTCCTTCGGCAGACTGCATAACCCAATTTATTCGTACTTCCATTGGATGGTCATGAATTACATTACCTGTAATGAATTGTTGACCCTCTATTTCTACTAAGATAGCCTCCAAAATCGGATCTGCATGAAGATGTTTTGAATGGTCGATTACATCCTCATCAGAACTATCTAAACAATCCTCAAAACCATTATTTTGTAATTCTAAGGGGATTTTTTCACCATTGTCACAGGTGAAATACTCATTTTGTGATTCTTTGGAATCAAAGTCAAGAGCGACGTAGCCTAGTATCGAAAAAACGAAGATAAATGTAAGCGCCATAATAGCCGGCTTGCCCATGTGTCAACACAGAGTTCGATAGCATATAATTGTGGAGATTCCATGCTCACGAGGTTTTTCAGACGCAAATATGCCCGACTGATTCATTAATTCCTAGCCACGCCCGTCAAATAAGCGGGGGTTGCCGAGTGGTCAAAGGCGCCGGGCTTAAGATCCGGTCACGATGTGTTCGTGAGTTCAAATCTCACCCCCTGCACCATTCAAGTTAGAGACCAACCACCGTCAACGGGTAGAATAACTCCTGTGATATAATCTGCATCTGCCAAAAATTTCACTGCGTTTGCAATGTCATCTGGTTTCCCAGCCCTTCCCAATGGTACTCTTTTCAGGACTTCTTCGAACCTTTCTTTTTCCCAAGGAGCTGCAAGTATAGCCCCAGGTGCTACACCATTAACTCTAATATCGGGGGCTAATTCTCCAGCCAAATTTAGCAATAACTGTCTGAGTGCTGCCTTTGTAGAGGTGTAGTGGGACAATTCTGGCCAAGCTTGGTTGGTACTCGTGTCAACTATACCAATCACACTACCATTCTTTGCCTTTATCTTAGGAGCAAGTCCTTGGGTCAAAAAGAACGGAGCGTCGAGATGGACTGCTGAAAATCTGCGTAATTCCTGAGGCGTAACAGTAGTAAAATCTTCTTGATTGTAAATTGATGCGTTGTGGATTAGAAGGTCAATTCCGCCGGATTGTTTCACTAAATCATGATCATCAATTTCCTCAATTATTCTGAACAAGTCATCATCATTTGATAAATCTCCTGAAATTATTGCACCATTTCCTCTTTGTATCAACTGCTTGGCCTGAGTAAGTG
>Ga0160423_10002563_pt1 | contig 15173 bp, 27 predicted proteins | sample CRUFie14St8metaG_FD_108191 | JGI IMG/M metagenome (GOLD analysis project Ga0160423, IMG submission 108191) | Marine microbial communities from the Costa Rica Dome - CRUD Field 142mm St8 metaG | ecosystem: Environmental > Aquatic > Marine > Oceanic > Photic zone | place: Costa Rica: the Eastern... | reverse complement strand
TGATCGGCGAGTGACCCACCCTTTTATTTACTGGCTTACTGTCATACCCCACCCGTCCCCATCCCCCCTGTATCGCCTGCCCACTAGACATGCGACATACATGATGTTCTACACAATCAATTACCCAGTAAATTTCAAACCCTGTGAAACCGAATGTTGCTTTAGAGGCCCAATAAAGCCCGCTGAGACGCTTTGCCTAGTTTGTGGCCTAACACCAGTGGAAAAGGAAGAGTGGCGCTCTATGGAGCCTGAGCAGCGATTAGAGCTTATGGGAGAAGTGAGCAACAGGGTTAACTATGCTTGGATGATGTGGGAGATAATGGAAGAGCCTACCATTCAATAACGGGCTTGTTACTTTACCCCCCCCATACAATTTGTACGAGGATACAAATTTTCCGCTACGCGCCGGGTCTTTTACAGGATACGATGCCTAGGAGTCTCATAACCTCGTACTTTTTTATAAAAATTTGTCCCATAGTACATATATGTACTATATAGTACATGGTATGTATTATATATATTATCTACATATCTAGTTAAAGTACATTATGTACTATATACTGATCGCGAGGTGTATCGTCTCCCGACACCTCCGGTGGGGTTTGAGCTTCCTCCCTAGCTCCCCCACCGTCATTATCTTGGGAGAGGGAGAAAAACATGGCAGACAACATAATACAGTTCCCTAGTACCAATCCTCTTGTTGATGACACAGAACTTGATCCAATGGATATGATGTCAACAATTCAGGAAGAGATAAATATGACGGAAGCCATTGTTGTTGGCTGGACAGATGAAGGAAATCTTTTTATGGCGACATCTCACGGGAAGGCGCCCGATATGGTTTTTCTTCTTGAGTTAGCTAAATCAGTTTTAATGAACAGGTGTGTAAGTGAGGAAACATGAGTGATGGAGTTTTATACCTTTTTTGTCTTCTTCTCCGTAATCGTAACTCCAGACGGAGAAATAAAATCTTTTACTAAGCATGTCTCTGAGTGTCCTACATGGGAAGTTGTGAAGGAATTACATGTGCCTAGAATAAATGATGGAGAGATAATAGACTGGGGAGCTACCTGTTTGGAGACTAAGTTGCCATTAGCGAAAGCACCAGAGGACGCTGTTCCTGCTGACCCCCCTGTTCCTTTGGAGAAACCTGAAGCTAAGGGACTACGCACATAACATGAGCCAACTGGCAGCCATAAATAAAAAGATATCTAACCTTCCGCCAAATCAAAAGCAGGAGATACTTGACCTTCTTGCCGAGTTAGATGAGGCAAAGGAAAAAGAAAACTCCAGATCGGACTTCCTTACATTCGTTAACAGGATGTGGCCCTCATTTATTGCAGGGCGTCATCATAGTATTATGGCAGATGCCTTTGAGCGCGTGGCTAATGGTGAGTTAAAACGCCTGATTGTCAATATGCCACCCAGACATACCAAGTCCGAGTTTGCGTCTTACTTGTTTCCGGCATGGTTTCTTGGCAAATATCCAGAGAAAAAAATTATCCAGACCGCGCACACAGCAGAATTGGCTGTCGGTTTTGGTCGTAAAGTAAGAAACCTAATCAATCAGGATGACTTCCAACAGGTATTCCCCGGCATATCCCTGTCTTCTGACTCAAAAGCTGCCGGAAGATGGAACACAAACAAGCGAGGTGACTATTTTGCTATTGGTGTTGGTGGTGCAGTTACTGGTAAAGGTGCTGACGTTCTCATTATTGACGACCCCCACTCGGAGCAGGAGGCGGCACTGGGGGCTTACAACCCAGAAGTCTACGACAAGGTGTATGAATGGTACACATCAGGACCGCGACAGCGTTTACAACCGGGTGGAGCGATCATTGTAGTGATGACAAGGTGGTCTGTTAGGGACTTAACAGGCTCAATTATGAAGTCGGCAACACAAAGAGAGGGCGCAGATGACTGGGAAATCATAGAATTGCCAGCAATTATGCCATCTGGTGACCCTTTATGGCCTGAGTTCTGGCCCTTAGACCAGTTAGAGGCTCTCAAGGCTGAATTACCCGTATCAAAATGGTCTGCTCAGTACCAGCAGGACCCAACTGCTGAAGAAGGAGCGCTAATTAAGCGAGAATGGTGGCAAGAATGGGAAAAAGACAGCCCGCCACCGTGCGAAGCAATCATTCAAAGCTGGGATACTGCGTTTTTGAAAACGCAACGAGCTGACTATTCTGCCTGTACCACATGGGGAGTCTTTAATTACCCCAATGAACAGGGCGAAACAGTGCCTAACCTAATACTTTTGGATGCTTACAAGGAAAAACTTGAATTTCCTGACTTAAAACGTGCTGCATATGATAAATATTGGGAATATGAGCCTGACCAGATGGTTGTTGAGAAAAAAGCCTCTGGTGCGCCCCTGATTTTTGAATTAAGAGCGATGGGAATCCCGGTTACGGAGTTTACACCCTCGCGTGGACAGGATAAGATAGCAAGAGTTAACGCCGTTAGCGATCTTTTTGCTTCTGGAGTTATTTGGGCGCCCCCTACAAGGTGGGCAGAAGAGGTCATTGAGGAATGTGCTGCATTTCCTGCGGGGGAGCATGATGACTTGGTTGACTCTACAACTCAGGCCCTACTGAGATTCCGTCAGGGAGGATGGATAAGAAGTTCTATGGATGAATGGGATGACGAACCAAGTTACAGAAGGCCCGTGGAATATTACTAAAACCTTTACCTTGCGGTATGTTCCGCATGATCAGGTTGAAAGCTATAAGCTAAAGGGTTGGTGGGTTGTGAATGATTTATCACACTGCCATCACGGTATATATTCTGTTATTATGCAAAAACCACAAGAATTACAGGATTAATTGATATGGCTGTCGAAAAACAAATGTCTCCTGCCGACCTAGACATCGAAAACCCTGATGAGGTTGAGGTGGAGGTGGTAAACCCAGATGCAGTTGGCATTTCTGTAGATGGCGAATCAATGGTTATAGATTTTACGGGAGAAATGTCAGAGTCCCTTATGGGTCCTGAGCATGATGGAAACCTAGCAGAGTTTATGGACGAGGGTGAGCTTCAAGGCCTAGCCTCTGAACTTGTTGAAGATTTTATAGCGGACAGGCAATCAAGAAAAGACTGGGCGCGTAGTTACGTTAAAGGCCTAGACCTTCTGGGCATGAAGATAGAAGAAAGAACACAGCCTTGGGCAGGAGCCGCTGGCGTGTTTCACCCTGTGTTAACAGAAGCGGTTGTCAGGTTCCAAGCTCAGGCTATGGGAGAGTTGTTTCCTGCCTCTGGTCCGGTGCGAACAAAAATTCTTGGAAAGCGTGACGCAGAAAAAATTGATCAGTCAAAGCGCGTTGAAGATGAAATGAATTATCTCCTAACAGAGGAGATGACAGAGTACAGAGATGAAACTGAACAGATGTTATTCAGGCTTCCTCTCGCCGGATCATCTTTTAAGAAAGTCTATTATGATCCGATTATGGAGCGACCATGCGCTATGTTTGTTCCAGCAGAGGATTTTGTTGTTTCTTATGGCGCAGCGGATTTAGCTACAGCGCCCCGTTACACTCATGTGATGAAGAAGACCCCAAATGAAATCATCGAACTTCAGGTTAATGGCTTTTATCTTGATGTTGAACTTCCTGACCCAGAGCCAGACTATTCAGATATCCAAGAAAAGTACGATGAGATTGATGGTGAAACCGCAGTTGTGGAGGATGATGACAGGCACACCATCTTAGAAGTTCATGCCGATCTGGATTTGCCAGAGCCGTTTGATGATCCAGATGGAATAGCCCGCCCTTATGTGGTTACAATCGACAAGTCCAGTTTGACAATATTGTCTATAAGGAGGAACTGGTATGAAGACGATATTAAAAAGCGTAAAAGACAACACTTTGTTCACTACAGATACTTACCGGGCCTTGGGTTCTATGGAACGGGTCTTATACATCTTATTGGTGGTCTTGCTAAAAGTGCCACAAGTATTCTACGTCAACTTATCGATGCGGGTACATTGTCTAATCTCCCCGCTGGTCTTAAAGCTCGCGGACTTCGTATTAAGGGTGATGATTCGCCTCTCATGCCGGGCGAGTTCCGCGATGTGGACGTTCCGGGTGGTGCAATCAGGGATTCGATTGCATTCCTTCCTTACAAGGAGCCATCATCAGTATTATACCAGTTGCTTGGAAACATCGTGGAAGAGGGGCGAAGGATTGGCTCCGTTGCTGATGTACAAGTTGGAAACCTCAACCCGCAAGCTCCAGTCGGAACTACGCTTGCGTTGATGGAAAGATCAATGAAGGTGATGTCAGGCGTGCAAGCGCGTCTACATGCCGCATTGAAAAAAGAACTTAGAATATTAGGTAAGATCGTAAGGGACTACATGGGTCCTGATTATATTTACGAACTTGATGGAAAATTTAACAGACAGGAGGATTTCGATGATAGGGTGGATATTATCCCTGTGTCAGACCCAAACGCAGCAACGATGGCCCAAAGAGTCGTGCAGTATCAAGCCGCTATGCAACTTGCTCAACAGGCTCCGAATCTCTACAACATGGGTCAGTTACACCGCCAGATGCTCGAAGTGCTTGGTATCAAGGACGCAGACCAGATAGTCAAGCTGCCAGAAGACGTTAAACCGTCTGACCCAGTGACAGAAAATATGGCTATGTTGAAGCAAGAGCCTGTTAAAGCGTTTAAGTATCAGGACCATGAGGCACATATTCAGGTTCACTTGGCAGCAGCACAAGACCCCAAACTACAAGAGATCATTGGTCAGTCTCCGTTTGCAGGCGCCATTCAGGCGGCCTTATCTGCACACGTTACAGAGCATGTGGCGTTCCAGTACAGAAAAGAAATAGAGAAAAACCTAGGCGTGGGCATGCCGAATGAAGAGAAGCCTCTACCGGAAGATGTTGAAATTGAAATTTCTCGCCTAGCCGCAGAAGCAGCGGAAAAACTCCTACGCAAGGATCAGGCTGAGGTCGCGCAGAAGAAGGCTCAACAACAGCAACAAGACCCACTTACCCAAATACAGCAGCGTGAGTTGGCTCTAAAAGAAGCTGAGTTTGAACATAAAAAACAAATTGATGTAGCCAAACTACAGACTGAAGCACAGTCTAAAATGGCTAATCAGGAACTCCAGAAAGACCGTTTGGAGTCTGAGGAGAAGCGTGAGGGCGCCCGCCTTGGCGTTAAAATAGCAACCGAAACGGATAAAGCTCGCAGGGAAGATGTTAAACAGGGAATAGAGCTTGGTCGTGAGATAGCAAAGGATTTAACGGAGACAAATGAGTGATCAAATATTGTCGGTAGTAAAAGACCGAATTAGAGTTTATTTAAATGATATTGCGGACCATATGGCATCAGGGGGGTGTGAAGATCACGAATCCTATGTGCGCCTTGTGGGCAAGGTAGAAGCCTTAGCTCTAATTGAGCGAGATATACTTGATTTGGAACAAAGGCTTGAAGATGTCTAGGGGGTTCCGCTAAGGCTTTAACTGCGATATATTGTGAATGTGGAGACTTTCAAGGGGTAACCCTTGCAAGGTACTGTGAACCTTAATCACTGCAAAGGAAAAGGGATGTATTCTGCTAAGAAAACGGTCGATGATAATGTCGCCCGCAAAATGCCAGAACCGACTGGTTACAAACTTTTGATTAAACCCCTTGAGGTTAAAGAGAAAACAGATTCCGGCATTTACATGCCAGATGCGCTGAAGAACGCGGAACAGACCGCATCAGTCATCGGTTTTGTAGTAAAGGCTGGATCGGATGCATATAAGGACGCTGATAAGTTTCCTAATGGTCCGTACTGTAAAGAAGGTGACTTTGTTATCTTTCGATCTTACTCCGGCACACGGTTTAAGATTGATAAACAAGAGTTCCGTCTCATTAACGATGACACTGTTGAAGCTGTTGTCGATGACCCAAGAGGATATTCAAGAGCATGAATGAGTTAGCAAAAAAAGAATCCGAAGAAGAAAAGTTTGAAGAACTTGATGACTCCGGATTTGAATTGGAAATTCTGGACGATACTCCAGAGGACGATAAGGGCAAGCCTCGCCGCGCGGAAGATGCTGAACCGCAGATTCCAGAGGATGATGAGATTGCAAACTACAGTGAAAATGTGCAAAAGCGCATTAAGCAACTGAAGTATGAGTTTCACGAAGAGCGGCGCCGTAAGGAAGAGGCTTCAAGACTGCAAGACGAAGCGGTTAATTACGCCCGTAAGTTAACTGAAGAGAACCAAAAGCTAAGAAAAACCCTGCATGAGGGTGAAGGCGTTTTGGTAGAGCAGGCTAAAACTCGCGTTGACGCGCAGTTGGATCAGGCTAAAAGGGAATATAAGGAAGCCTATGAAACAGGTGATCCTGATAAATTAGTTGAGGCGAATGAGAAGTTAAGTCGCCTCAATAACGAAAAATTTAGGGTTGAGTCTTATAAGCCAAAACCCGAACCAGAAGCGACTCCTATTCCATTGGAGACTATGGAAAGTAAGTCGAAAGTTCCTGAACCAGACCCCAGAACTAAAGAGTGGGCTGAGAAGAATGACTGGTTCCAAAATGATACAATGATGACTGCGTATGCTTACGGAGTGCATGAACATATAGTTACGAAAGAGGGCGCCGATCCTATTCAGCGCCCAGATGAGTATTACCGCCGCATTGATGAGGAAATGCGTAAACGGTTCCCAGACAAGTTTGATGAGCAGCAAAGTGAGGAAGCACCTGTTCGTCAATCTGGCCCCGTGGTGGCCCCCGCTCAGCGGAGTGCAAAAAAACCACGCAGAGTGCAATTGACCTCAACACAAGTCTCACTCGCCAAGAGACTTGGCCTTACGGCAGAACAGTATGCGGCGCAACTCTTGAAGGAGGCATCTAATGTCTAACAGAACCCCACGCTCAAGCGAGTCCAGAGAAGTAGAGGCTCGTAAAAAAACTTGGCAAAGGCCGGGCATGTTACCAACCCCCGATCCACGCGATGGTGTAGAGTACCGCTGGATTCGCACATCAACTTTGGGTAACAGTGACAACACCAATGTGTCGGCTAAATTTCGTGAGGGTTGGACGCCAGTTAAGGCAGAGGACCATCCTGAATTACAAGTGTTGCCTGATATCGATTCTCGATTTCAAGGTAATGTTGAGGTTGGAGGATTGCTACTTTGCGAGAACTCAACCGAATATGTGGACTCCCGTAGGGAAGCGCATGATGGAATGAATGCAAATCAGATTGAGGCAGTTGATAACAGCTATCTCAAGCAGTCTGATCCAAGAATGCCCATGATGCAGCCCGAAAGGACGACAAAAACTTCGTTTGGTAAGTAGCCAATAATGGGCGCTTACCGTGTTTAAATTGAGTAGATAAGAAGGAGAGACAATATGTCTTCAGTTGCTGCTCCCTTCGGTCTGCGCCCGATTGGTAAATTGGACTCTGGTTCACTGGAAGTTTTCCGCCAGTACCCAATTTTGTCAGGTTACGCTACTGATATTTGCACTGGCGATATCGCACAGCTTGTAGATAACGGTACAACAACCACCATTCAAAAGCAGTCCGGAACAGGTGATGATTCAACCGCCATTGATATGGTAGGTATCTTTATGGGTTGTTCATACACCGATCCTAACTCAGGTCAAAAAGTGTTTTCACAGCATTGGCCTGCTAGCACCGTTGCGTCTGACGCAATGGCGTATGTCGTAGATGATCCAAATGTACTGTTCACTATCCAAGCTGATGGTGCGCCTACAAATGTTGGTGACATTTATGGCAAGAACTGCCTGCTCGTTCAAACAGCACCTAACACTTCACTGAAGGTTAGCCGTGTTGCCTTGGACATCTCTGAGCTTGACACCGACCCACAGAACCCAATCCGTGTGATTGATTATTTGGGTGGCGATCAGGGCGATGAGAAAGGTACTTCATTCCCGATTCTGGTGTGTAAGTTTAATTACCATCAGCACACATCCACAACTGGCTCAGCGTAAGGAGTGTAACTGATGGCTATTTCACGCGCACAACTTTTAAAGGAGCTTTTGCCGGGTCTTAATGCATTGTTCGGCATGGAGTACGAAAAGTACGAAAATGAGCATGCAGAAATCTATGAAACTGAAACTTCAGAGCGTAGCTTTGAGGAAGAAGTAAAACTGTCAGGTTTTGGTGCTGCACCAGTAAAGCCTGAAGGTTCTGCGATTTCATACGATTCAGCACAAGAGTCCTTCACCGCCCGTTACAACCACGAAACAGTGGCAATGGGCTTCTCTGTAACAGAAGAAGCAATGGAAGATAATTTGTATGATGCGCTTTCAGCACGTTATACAAAGGCTCTTGCACGCGCTATGGCTTACACAAAGCAAGTCAAAGCTGCTTCTCTTCTAAACACAGGCTTCACAACCTTTACATCTGGTGACGGCGTTACTCTGTTTAATGCTAGCCACCCGACTGTACAAGGTGGTGTAAACTCCAACCGTCCAGCAGTTGCTGCTGACCTGAACGAAACTTCTCTTGAGGATGCTGTAATTAACATTGCTGCATTCGTTGACGAGCGCGGTCTACTTGTAGCCGCGCGTCCTCAGAAGCTGATCGTTCCACCAGCACTGATGTTCGTTGCGACTCGCCTGTTGCAGACTGATCTTCGTGTCGGCACAGCCGATAACGACATCAACGCTCTGCGCTCAAACGGATCAATCCCACAAGGATTCCGCGTAAACCATTATCTCTTGGATAATGATGCGTTCTTCCTTACTACGGATGTTCCAAACGGCATGAAGCATTTTGTCCGTACTCCAATGTCAACATCTATGGATGGTGACTTCGATACAGGCAATGTTCGCTACAAGGCCCGTGAGCGGTACAGCTTTGGTGTATCAGACCCACTCGGCGTTTACGGTTCTCCCGGAGCCTAATCGTACTAGGGTACAAATATTGATTGGGCGGCTTTCGGGTCGCCCTTTCTTTTGTTATAATTCATAAGAACCTTGACAGTCGCATAGGGCGGCTGACATTAGCCAAGACAAGGAGTTCCTCATGGCTACTACCACTTTTTCTGGACCTATTAAGGCCGGAACAATCAAGAACACCACAGGCACAACAGTAGGCACTGACGTTGCAAACGTTGGTCAGGTTGTTATGGCCCAGACATTTTCAGCAGATTTGTCAGGTGGCGCTCTAGCTGCCCAAGTCACTGACGTTGTTATCCCTGCAAACTCTCAGATTATTGACTGTGTGATTGACATCATTACAGCAGCTAACACCTCCACCAATCTTAGTGTTGGAGACACAGCAGGCGGTGCAGCTACAATCCTGAACACTTTTGCATCTGGAACAGACGCTGGTCGTAAATACCCAACAACACAAGCTGGCGCTGCATTAGCTTGGCAGGATACTGGCACAACAGACATCCGTTTGACTGTGACCGCTTCTGCTGCCACAAACGCAGGCCTTGTTCGTTTTACAATTCTGTATCAGCAAAACAATAACCTTGCTTAATAGGAGGTTATTATGGCTGATGGTGATGTAAAGGCGTATAACTTTAATACAGGCGATACCCCTGCTCTAGTTGGTACATCTAGGGCTAGAATCAAAAACATCTTGGTTTACGGAACAGCCGTCACTGCTTTGACATTGAAGAATGGAACCGCTACTGGAACCACTCTTCTTGACATTACCGTTGCCGCAGGATGGAATGAAATATTCCTTCCTGACGATGGTATCTTAGCAAAAGACGGTGTGTTTTTTGCCGCCCTTAGTGGCAGCGGAAGTAAGGTAACTCTTCTTCTGGCCTAACTTGGGAGATATTCCTATGCCTAGAAAGAAAGAAACGCCTATAAAAACGTCTGTCAAATCAGGTAATTTCCGCGCTACTAAAAAGGGCGCGGGAATGACCGCTAAGGGTGTTGCGGCCTACAGAAGAGCAAACCCCGGAAGCAAGTTAAAGACAGCCGTTACAGGTAAGGTGAAGAAAGGAAGCGCTGCTGCTAAGCGGCGTAAGTCTTTCTGCGCCCGTTCTGCTGGGCAAATGAAGAAGTTTCCTAAAGCAGCATCAAACCCTAACAGCCGCCTAAGACAGGCCCGCAGACGGTGGAAGTGCTAATGGCTGAAAAAGTAGAAGTAACTTTAGCCAGATTAGAAGAGCGCATCAAAACGCTTTCAGATGAAGTGCGTCATGTACACAAAGAGGTGTCTGATCTAAAAGCTCAGGCAAACAGGTGGAAAGGCGCGTTTTGGGTTATCATAGGGCTAGGTGGCGCTGTAGGCGCTCTAGCCCATTTATTTATTGGCTGGATGAAATGACAATTTCAAGAGCAAACATGGAGAAGCAAGTGGCTTATGGAAAGAAGAAAAAAGTTAAAAAAATGATTGGTGGCGGTAAATTACTGGGGTCAATAAGCCCTCTTGCTGGAGCAATCAGTGGAAAAGGTATTTTTGGTAGGGCATTCGGAAAAGGCTTAAAGAACGTAAGCCCAGCTATGGCAATGTTTGATGCTTTAAAAAAGAAAAAGAAAGGCTCCGCTGCTCCAGCAGCAGACGCTGCCCCACAGGCTGGTGCGGGAATGGGAGCAAATCAAATGCAAGGCATGGCTAGAATGTATGGTGGCGGCGCAATGAAAAAGAAGCGTGATGGCATAGCTATAAAAGGCAAGACAAAGGGGCGTATGTGCTAATGGAAAAGAAATCTGTAACAGCACCAAAAGGGTTTCACTGGATGAAGTCCGGAAGCGGTTATAAACTTATGAAAAACCCAAGTGGTGGATTTAAGCCTCATAAGGGTGCTAGTCTAAAGGCTGTATTTCCTCTTCAAAAGGTTCACAAATGAAACGTAATTACAAAGGCGAATATAAAAATTATCAATCGTCTGACAAACAAAAGAAAAGCCGAGCAAGCAGAAATGCAGCTAGAAGAAAAATGGCTAAGGTGGGCAAGGTGAAAAAAGGCGATGGTAAAGATGTGGCTCATAAAAACGGCAACCCTTCAGACAATCGCCGTTCTAATTTAAAAGTTTTGTCTGCTGCGAAGAATAGATCATTCAGGCGCACCTCTACAGCGCGTAAGGCTAATAAGAAATCATAATGGCAAAACAGGTTGGAAATGTACATATCAAACGGAAACGGATACGCCGTCCCGGTAAACATAAGAAAAATGTCAATAAGCGAAACAAGCAAAAAGACTTCTTCGGTTAGGGTGCATTGCAAGCGCTGTGAACGATGCGGTGAAAAATTAAATAGTGTCTTTGTCCACGGGCATGAGCAATGCGTTTCATGTGGACAAGTCGTGTATGACTGTTGTCAAGGAGAGGTGTCATGCGAGCAGCAAAAATGATGTGCGCCAACAAGAGCAAGAAGCCCATCGCCATGAAAAAAGGCGGCAATCCAGTAGCAAAGAGCTTGGCAAGCCCCGCTCTAAAGCCAAAGATTGTAAAGCCAAAGAAAGGCAAGGGTTCTTACTCACGGAAGGGCAAGGCCCTTCCTATGTCTTCTGGCGGTAAAACAAAGTCAAAAGTAAATGAGGCTGGTAACTATACTAAACCGGGAATGAGAAAGCGTATATTTAACAGAATTAAAGCTGGGGGTAAGGGCGGCGCTCCGGGTCAGTGGAGCGCTAGAAAAGCTCAAATGTTAGCGTCAGCTTACAAAAAAGCAGGAGGCGGTTATAAATCTTAATGTAATCATGTTTTGTCTTATTTCTGCTAATGCTGTAGAGGTAAAGGTGACAGTGCATGATACATATAAATGGCTGTCTAGTTGTCATGTAGGTATCACAGAGCATGGGTTTGATAATCCAAATGCCACATGCTTCTGTGTTAGGGAAACAAATGAGGATAATGATGCCACCAAGAAACCATAGGGATTGGGTAAAAAAGCCTAAAGTTGAGTATATAAATTCTCTTATATACTCTGATCATTATTTGTATGAGCAGGAACTGGAAAATATATTTTCCAAAGTTTGGGTTCCTATGTGTCACTCAAGTGAAATGCCAAACTTGGGTGATTTTAGAAAGACACAAATAGCGCTAAAAAATGTAGTTGCTGTTCGATTTGAGAATAATGTTATTAGGGCGTTTCTTACAGATACAGTTAAGAACCCATCTGGAAGTGACTTATCCCTTACTTATCACTCAGGCAAGTGGGAAGAGTTGCCATGTGAAGTAAAGCACGGTGGTATGGTTTGGGTTACTTTGGACAAAAACAACTCAAAGACAGTCGATGAATGGACTAGTGGCGCCTTTGATTGTATTGCAGACGCTATAGACGCAGAAGAGATGGAAGTTTTCCATTATCACAAGGCAGTCATCGACACTAATTATAAATTGTGGCACGACACAAACAGTGAGTTTTACCACGATTTTATGCATTATTTTAACCGTGTTTCTGGATTTAACGATGAATATTTTGCTAGAAAAAATATACCGTTTGATAACGGACACGTTAACGTCAGTAGTTTCACAGTTAACTACGAGGAATACGATGGGTTTGAGGATAGAGGAGAGCTTAGTTTCCCTAACCTCCCTCCCAATCAGTGGTATATGGTGGACCTTTTCCCCGGATTTAATTTTAATTTACGCGGCAGTGCTTATAGAAGCGATAGCGTTACACCTCTTGGGCCAAACAAAGTTCTTATTGAGTTTCGTGGATATGGTCTTAAAAAAGATACGCCTGAAGAGCGCCGAACTCGTATAAAGCATCACAATTCTATATGGGGTCCATTTGGTAGAAACTTGCATGAGGATTTGATTGGTGTCGCAGGGCAGGGAACCACAATGAGAGAGGGGACCGAGCCTCGTCATATCCTGCATGGTAGGCATGAGAATGGCACGATACATGATGAAGTAGGAATGAGACACTACTATGCAGAGTGGAGCAAATGGATGGGCGTTGAAGCAAGCAATCCAAGGATGGCTGCGTAATATGTCTGAGGAAAAGAAAAAGCCTATTTCTATAGGTATAAATGAAAACAGCTTTGAGCTTGTTTTAAGAATATTGGGCAATGAGTTTATAGCCATAAGAATAGGAAGCACAAATTTTAGCGGTAAATTGATCGCTGGCAGCATATTGCTGTTGTTCTTTACATTCATGTTATTGGAGGTTTTTGGATTATCTAGGATATTGGGCATTGAATAATGGCAACAAAGTTAAATGAAAATACTGAAGTTGCTCTGCCTCTTCGTAACATCATAAGCATGGTGGCTGCTGCCAGTGTAGCGACATGGGCATACTTTGGTATTATAGAGCGCCTAAATCAAATAGAGACAAATATTACAATGATGGAGGCTGATTTAGGTCAAAATACAGAATTTCGTATTAAGTGGCCGAGGGGTGAAATGGGCAGTTTGCCTGCTGATAGTGAGCAATTTATGCTGATTGAGCATCTGTCAAATCAATTGGATGATTTATCCACACTAATAGACGAAGGGCGGGCGCCTTACGATCAGCAACAAAAGCTAACCCTAGAGTTTTACGAGAAAAGACTTAGTGCATTAGAAGAGAATTTAGAGAAGATGAGAAATGGAAATCATTAAAACCATAACTCTCATATTATACATGGGCGGTGACGTAACTGAGCATACGGCATTTGAGAAGATATCTAAATGCCTAAAAGCTAAAAGAACCATAGAAAGGAACCTGTATAAGAAAAGCCAGACAGTGCGGTACTCCTGTGAAAACAAGACTGTGGAGGTATCTAAAAATGCAGACGGCTCTAATTATATAGTTCGTATAGTAGAATAGTAAAAATAAAATACTAGGGTACAAATTAAAGGGAGAAGTGTTGGAGTAAGGATATAAAATGATAGCAGAAACCTTAGCAGGAATTTCTTTGTTTAAAGCCGCTGTTGATGGGATCAAGGGAACCATAGGAACAGCCAAAGACGTTGGTGAAATAGCTGGGTTCCTTGATAAGCTGTTTGAGGGCGAAAGCCAAGTACAACAACAAAGAAACAAAAGGTCTGGCGTTGGCGGTTTAGGCGATCAGTTTGGAGTGACAAATGTCGCCAGAGAGGTCATAGACGCAAAGCTAGCTAAGGAGCAAATGCAAGAGATAGCCGCTATGGTGGATATGCGCTTCGGTCACGGGACTTGGGCCAGCATAGTAGCCGAGAGAGCTAAACGTATACAGGAAGCCAAACAGGCGGAAATTGAAAGACGAAAACAGGAAGCAATAAAGTATGCACAAATGCAAGAAACTATAGTTCATGGTATCGTGGCATTATTAGCGGCTGTGGCAATAGCGCTCGGTATTGCATCTATGATATACTTCGCATCAGGGAGTTAAGTTATGCCTTTGAAAAAATCGCAAAAAAGTTTGAAGTCTTGGACTAAACAGAAATGGAGAACAAAGAGTGGCAAGCCCTCCACGCAGGGACCGAAAGCAACCGGAGAGAGGTATTTACCGTCATCAGCTATTAAAGCCCTCTCACCTGCGGAATATGCGGCCACCACGCGTGCTAAAAGAAAAGGAACTAAGGCTGGTAAGCAGTTCGTCAAGCAGCCTAAAAATATACGAGCGAAAGTAAAGCCGCATAGAAAGGTCAAGTAATGGCTGTAATAACACCTGATTTACCTGAGATATTTGAAGAGGCGTTTGAACGCGCTGGCCTTCAGATGCAAACAGGGTACGACCTAAAGACTGCGCGGCGTAGTTTAAACCTATTAACATTGGAATGGCAAAATCGTGGACTTAACCTCTGGACTATCGACTCTGGCACACAAGCTCTCACAGCAGGCACAGCGACTTATCAAATGCCTGCGGACACTATTGACCTCATTGAACACCAAGTTCGTACAGGCTCTGGGACAGAGCAAGTCGATACTAGCTTGGAGCGTATCAGCGTCTCAAGCTATGCTCAGCAAAGTTCTAAAAATCTGCAAGGACGGCCTTCTCAAATCTTTGTTGATCGTCAAGCAACGGCTGTCAATGTTACTTTGTGGCCTGTGCCGGATTCTAGCTCGTATACTTTATCGTATTTCCGCTTACGCGGAATCAATGGCATCTCGTCTGGAATAGGAACGACTGCCGATGTGCCGCCAAGGTTTGTTCCTTGTCTTGCGGCTGGCATGGCTTACTACATAGCCATGAAGAAACCAGAAGTGGCGGCGCGTGTGGCTCCGCTTAAACAAGAGTATGAGTTCCAGTTTGAACTGGCTGCGGGTGAAGACACCGACTCATCTTCAATGAAGTTCGTGCCATACGACACGTTTTACCTAGGA
>Ga0160423_10002562_pt1 | contig 15174 bp, 24 predicted proteins | sample CRUFie14St8metaG_FD_108191 | JGI IMG/M metagenome (GOLD analysis project Ga0160423, IMG submission 108191) | Marine microbial communities from the Costa Rica Dome - CRUD Field 142mm St8 metaG | ecosystem: Environmental > Aquatic > Marine > Oceanic > Photic zone | place: Costa Rica: the Eastern... | reverse complement strand
GTCAACTTCGTGTCTAGTTCTAACAATCATCTCCCTGACACAATGTCTCATCAATGATCTCACAAGACCCATCTCGCCTTGATATGCTTCATCGATATATTCTTGCAATTCTAACGGTGATACTCTTGAATTGTAATAATCATCTCTTTTTATCATATATTCAACTCTCCTTTATAATTTCAGTATATAATGGATTGGTAATACGTCAACCGTGCTAGAAATGGCATAAAATGGAAGTTTTTTAACCAGTTAAACCCTCTCCCACATAGAAACTTGACGATTTTCCGGTGCTATCCTCTTCAAGATAATAGGCTTCTCCGTCATACTCGATCTCATTAAAAACTTTGAATCCGTCCGCATCTTCGTACCTGATCTTCATCTTGTCAAATTCTATTCCGTCTGGTCCGGTCTTTATGATCTCCGTGTGCCAACTACCCTTGTTGAAGTATTGTCCAAACACGAAAGGTCCTTTTATTGTCCTCTGGTTGTGTGTGGCTACACATTCTACATCAACACCTAGGCTCTCAAGATCACCATAATCATATTGTAGGTCCGCCACATAGCCTGAACCGTCTTCTTTCTCCAACGGATTGCCATCTTTGTTGACTTCCTCGATGTACAGGGTCTGTGATTCTGCCCACTCTGGTCCTGACAAGTGACAGATGTCGCCATACTCATAGAAAGGATATAGAAATTGGGCCTCTTTAGGTATTCCCTGGTTGGCCTCGTCGGCATCTGAGTCCACTTTAAACATATAGGCCTCGAATTCGTCGTTGTCTTCCCAATAGTCAAACTGAGCCTGTGTGATTGATCCTATCGCAACCTCGCCACCGTATCGGTTGAACACCAACCTGAAGTATCGGTTAGGTGTCTTGATGGTTCTGATCAGTTTCTGTTTTTCTTCTAAACTAGCCATTGATTTTTTGTTTTATTAGTTCTCCCCATTTGATCATACCTTCTTTGGTCAAATGAAAATTGTCTTCACCTATAAAATTATTTCTTACTCCAAACTCAAAAGGAGTTGGATCTATAAATTTGTCTAATTGACACTTTGACCATAAATGATGTGATTCAGCGATTGGAACCACTCCAAACAATCCTTCAAGATTTTTGTCTCTTGGATCTCTTATCATACTCCAATGAAATTTTATGTTCATTGATTGTAAAAAACTATTGGTTTGGATAATCAACATCAAATTTTTTTCTAAATGATGATTTTCGTACCCTGGTAGATATTGTAAGGCCAGACTGTCATCTACAGATTTATGAAAATGATTCTTTTTTTTGCCTTGTATCACATCACCTCCTGAGTGAACCCAACTCATTCTATCTTGCTTTGAATAATTAATACTGAAATCGTCGTTTGATATTGATGGTTGTGATAATGTTTTATAAGCATTTGGTGGAAACATCAAATCTGTCCTACTGAAATCTGAATACAGAATGAACACTTCGTCTATTGTTTCATTATGTAAGACCGCATCAATAGTCATCCAATTGATGTAGGTATTACCTGCACCAGATTTTCCTAGGTTTATTATGGTATCAGTAGGCCAAACTATCTCGGGCCACTTTTGACCTTTAGTGAAACTGTCTCCTACTACCAATTTAGCCATTTAAAAAATGTCCTAGGTGATCTGGTTCTCTGTTCTTTGCAGGCTTGTGGCCTAGGTAATTGTATCCTTCGTTGATGATTACTGGTTGTCCATTGCCCCTGTCACAGACCCAACCCATCGGACCTATCATCACAGCCTTGGCCTTACAGACCTGTCCAACATTGTTCTTATACCATACCCGGTCGCCTTTCTGTATCTCGTCAAATAATTCATCTGTCCAAGCCTCATCTTTTAATGGAAAATATTTTTCTGGCATTATTTGTCCTCCCCTATGTTAATTGCATTGCCTTTGATATACTCTGTGACTTCTTCTTTTGTTTCTTGCTCTTCTTCCCATTGAATCAAATTTTCAACTATGTTGAACGACTCATCTAGGATAGCACCGTCACCTGACTTCCAAAAGTCATCGTCTGACCCATACTTGGAACACTCATAGCAAGTGTCGTCACCATTGTCCCAGATGCCCATAAAGTCACAACCTGGTTCGTAGTATCTAGCCTCTAGGATCACAGGATGTTTATCTATGAACTCCTGGAATGCCTGTAGGGGTGGTCCCCAAGCAGACGAAAACCCTACCGAGATCTGACTCTCATCATCGTTGATGTATTGTCTGTCAAATCCATAATATTCATTGACGTCCCATTTGGTGCCCCAGTTCTCGTTTCGCCAATCATACCAGTTATCCGATCCATACTTGTCTAGATTTTTGATCCTCTGGGCCTTTTCCTCTGGTGTGGCATCTTTTGGAAAAGGTGATGTTGTGTCCGCCAATTCTTTTGGCATTGGCAACATAAATTGAAGTAGGCCTTCTTCTGTCTGAATAACTTTCTCCAACTTGTCCATCACGGAGTTTGGCCCCGTGATAGAAATGTGATTATCGCACCAATTAGGCATCAACAGCCTCCTTGGTTAAGTGTGATCCTGGAACATTCCATCTCTGACCCGAGTCAGTTCTGACCAACACATATTTGATCTTGATCTTCTCAACTGTACCGTGTTCTAAAACACCGTGTCTGCCTGTGAAAAATACTCTGTCACCAAATTTAAGTGAATGAGCATCTAAGGCGTGTAGTGAATTTCTTCTCAACTTCACGGCATTTATTACTCTGTCTAATTCAACCTTATTAAGCAGGTTAATGTCTTCTATCATTTTGTCTATTTTAACATACATATTCAACTCTCCTTTTGTTATAATTTAAGTATAAGGCCTTTTGGTAATACGTCAACCTGGCAAAACCTTCCATTTTTTGCGACTTTTTTAAGCCTCAACTGTGATGTCTTGATTTTTTAAGGCCATTTCCACAGCGTCTCTGGTGGATCTTGTGTAGACTGTGAACATCGCTTGGTTATGTTCTTGTCCATCCACATCTGCCTCTATGCCTTCTGATGCCAATGCGGTCTTTATCGATGGCACTATTGATCTGTCTTGGTCTAGATCAAAGTCTCCCACGTCTTCTACCGCGAATGTATATTTGTGATTTTCAATCATTTTATTCCTCCCATTTTGAGAATTGTATCCTTTGTGATCTGATGTGACTCTTCGTGCATTGATGCTCCCCAAGTGCCTTCATTTGTTTTTTGTATAATCTTACCAGAATAAATTAATCCTTGATACAACCTATGTCCCACTTCTGCCTGCTCCACAGGTTGCAACATCATGATCAATCCAACTATTGCGCCTTCTATGCTCATATAAATTTACTTTCCAAATGCTTCAAATGGTCATTGCACCAATCAATCAATTCAGTCATGTGGCCTTCGTATTCTGACGCATCATATCCTAATCTATGACAGTAGTCACCAAACCTTTTTCCGAACGACATAGGAGACATCAAAGCATCGTCTCCGTTCCAATGACAAAGGCCTTCTGTGAAATTACCTTGTAGATATCCATCCACAAATTCATCATAAAGTGTGTCTAAAGTTTTTACCATTTTTCCGTTTCTTGTTTCCAATTCTACCATTATGCTGTCTCCTTTAATATATCCAAATCTATTATTCTGTCTGCTATCCATTCATCTGGCATACCTGTTCTGGCTTTTATTATACCATATGGCATCTCACCTGAATTCATATAATAAGTGATCAAATCATCATAGCACTCGTCACCATAATGAATATCATCAACACTGGTGATACCGTGTCTGTCTAAAATTTCTTTTACTTCATCATATTCTGTTCTCATATCAACTCCTTGTCATTATAGGCCACCGCAGACTCCTCGTACTGACCACGAATGTGGCTTTTATAAGTAGTCATCGGAACCTGCAACCTTGTAGCCATACTTCATAATAACACGGATCTACATACGGTCAACCTGCAGATATAGTGTCGCGTGATAAGATCAACTACTGGATATTGTGGTGATGGTTTATTTTTTTGGTTTGACTATTTTGGATTTCATCAACGGTCTTGAACCTGATCTAGGTCCTTTACCGTGTCTAGGCTGAGTGCCTTTTCTTTTTTTGATCTGAACACCTTTCAATCTTCTTGCTCCTGCTCCCGATCTTTTGGTCTGGGCCAATTTCTTGCCTGCGATGCCTGCCTTGGCCTGTCTTTTCTTTCTGATCTTGGCTGATCTTACAGGATCCGTTTTTTGGAAACAGGTACTTGGTTTGGCCACGATACGACCTTTTCTGGGTCCTGATGAGCATCTAAATCCTTTGGTTGGTGCACCGCCCTTCTGCCTTCTGAAGATCTGACTGACACCTTCTGTGATGGCAGAATGATCTGGCATCTCCAAAATTTCGCCGTCAACCACTTCAGCCATAATTTTTTCTGGCACATTATTTTGTGGCACTAGATCTTGTGCCTCCGTCTCCGGTGTGATACTATATATTGTGCCACTAGATGTTGTGTCTGGTGATTTTTTTGGCAGATTTAAAAGTTCTGTGATCTTCATAATCGTATTTACCGTGCTGATACACTGATGCTTAAACCTTATGCTGATGCTTATGGCTTATGCTTATGGCTTATGCTTAAGACTTATACTGATAGATACTTAAACTGATAATATAATATTACAGGGTGCTACATTTTAACAAGATCAACTTTTGGCAATCAGTTAAATATGTGTAATGAAGATCTACGAGATATACAATGCACAAGAAAACATAGGACCAGCACCCAAGGGTGTGTGTTCCAAACCCAAAGGTAGTCTGCCTGCTTCGTGGGTCAGCAGTTGTAAGTCACAGGGCAAAATGAAACGTTCAGGCAACCGCAGTGAAAAGATACGTGGCCGCACACAGAAAGTGGCTGGCAAACGTGTCAAAGGCAAAAAGTACGGCGGACCTCTTCCGGATTATTCAGCAAAATAAAAAATCACGTAGACCTAATAGCGAGCCAATAGCGAGCCAGTTGTTATAATTGATAGCCATATAGAGCGTGACTTAACGCATTAAATTTGAAAACGAAAGTATTGCTTTTTTGCTTGTTGATTTTGAATCCTAAACGTCTCCAACGAGCATTTCCAGTCAAAGGCATAGAAACTTTGTTGCTGTTATGAATTGTCCAGTCCACAGCAAGATATGGATTGTTTAGACCATCATGATCAAATTTTAATTGCGACCTATAATCGCCTACAACTGTTTTAAGTGTGTTATCTACAATAAAACTTTTAACCACATTGTCAGTGATTGATAACCTATGGTGAGATAAATTTGCGGTTGGCATAATATTATTTTCCCAGGCATTATGAAAATTATTTCTATAATTTTTAATGGATTGATTTACAACATTTGTAAAGTCTTGATTAATTTGTGTGTTAGAATTGAATTCTTCTATCATAGGCACATCAATAAGTTGGATACTTAAATCTATTTGACAAGGTGACCAGACAACTTGTGAAGATAAATTTAAATTTTTATTGGCATGATCAACAAAAAATGCAAAATTTTCAACGAAACAATCATTTGCAAATGTTTCTGATATGACAATATCTATTTGGTCGTGTGTCCAATTCTGTTTGTCTAGGTGTAAAAAATCGCTGTGTATAACTTCAATGATATTTTGTAAGTTAGATTTTTCTATAAAATATTTTGCAGATTGATAATTGTGATAGTTTTTTTCAACTGTGTAAACCTTCCTTGCTCCTAATTCAGCGGCCATTACTGCCAACAAACCTGTGCCCGTTCCAATATCTAAAACAACCTTGTCTTTACAATTTGATAATGAATCAAAGTAAAATTCATTTCTTGGTTTATCATTGATCATTTGTAGATCAAATCCCATTGTACCACCATCCCAGTTTATGTATTTCAAACTATCTGTCATTTTTTCTAGTAAAGATTGCCACAAACTCTTTGTTATCTTTTATTTGAGATGTGCCTGAATGAACGTGTTGTCTATCAAAAGTAATTATATCACCTATCTGCCATTTACAGATTGTGGGTTTCTGTAAACCAAAAAGTGTTTTTGCAGAAATATGAGACAACCATTTTTTTCTAAAGTGTTCATCAAAAGGTTTGTGAGTTAAATCTGTCATTCCTTTGTAATTGCTCACGCGTGGTTGAGCAGATAATCTTTTTTTGATTACTTTTTTTAATTTTGTTTGGTTATTATAGAATGTATGACCTTTGAACACAACCATTTTATCGCTGGTGTTGAGCATTTTTTTATACAATCGTCTAATATCTTTTACAAGAACACTCTGTCCTTCGCTGGTTTTTATCTCCACCTCAAATGGTGAATGATGATCTTTTGTAAATCTACTTGCAGACCCATACCATTTGTGATCAAACACTGCTGTTGAGGCGCCACCTTTAGGAATTGTCAAAGGAATGATGATGTTTTTTCCTAAAGTTTTCTGGTCACCTTTGTCCGTGTCACAATGTAGAACACTTTTATAACTCATTCTAACAAAATCCACATTTTCAATTGAGTGATTGGGTAATATTTGCTTTAATATTGATAAAACAAATGTTTTTGGCCACCCTTTGTCTTTTAATCTTACAAGTTTATTGTAAACACTGCCTCTATCATCAACAAAAGAATCTTTTTTATACAAAAACTTTTTTAATCTTGCAATTTGTGTATCATTTAAAATATTTTTATGAATTTTTATCATTTGTATAGTCTTTCGCGATATAGGTCCTGAGTGACACAATGAACTCCACCATCCCAGAACCATCTGTGTCTGAACGGTGCTATCACAGGTGCTATGTGATGCTTTTCTAAGAAGTCAAACACCTGTTTGTTGTAGTTGTTTACAATTATGGTGCTGGAGTCTATGCTCAGCATATTGACTTCAAACACAGTCTCTTCCACATAACCTACCCAGTCCTGCAAATACTTCTCCACATAGTCTGAGAACTCGTCCTGATCCTCAGCACCAGGTACCCACCACTTGCCACCGTTCCGCTGTTTGACTTTTCTAAACGGACTCATCTGATCCCAATACTTGTCTTCCAAATAACAAATGTCCCAACCTGGAAACTTGTCTTCGTAGTTCTGTATGTCAAACAGTGTGACAATACAGCCTTCCTTGGGCACACACCAGGTGCAGTCACCGTGTCCTTCGTGTTCCATAACATCCACATCAAAGCCTTCTGAGTGCCACTGCTCTTGATATTTCCTCACCAAGGCACTGTCTCGCCATCCTGGCTTGTTTGTGCCCCAGTGTAGGCTACTGCCCAGCCTATGTATGAAACTGGTGCTCATCAACTTCTGCTGTTCACAGTCCTCAACTATGACCTTGTTGGGTATCCTGTCTAATATTGTTTTGTATTCTGGTCTGTTGTTATTCACATACAGGGTCTCGCCTACAACCGCCATATCATCTCTGGGTTGGTTGGCGGGCCTGTGAGTAATGTCCGCATCAACAACGTCTGGACGCAACACTTCCACACCTGCTATGTCCAGCACCTTGCAGAGATTTTGATAGTCCTCTTCAGTCTCATCTAAGATTCTGAACAGCACATCTTTGACTTTTTGATTGTTGATGTGAGCAAACTGTTCTCGGCTGTAGGTTCTGCCCACAATACAGGTCTTGAGTTTGTCGTAGGTGGCGTAACCTTTAACTGGTAAGTCTGTCATACACTTTGTCTGCCCATTGTTGATTTTGTTCTGCTGTCATATGATTGATCAAACCTGTGTTGTTCCAGTCAGGTAGTATGGCTGATTCGCTTTTGGTGCCTTGATTTGATTTGGCAAAATTGAACATACTTTCATCTATAAATGTTCCTGCTGTGAGTTTGATATCAGGATGTCTGCCTGCTGTTTCGAACGGACGAAAACTCCAAGTTTGTACTATCTTTGTGCTGTCTTGTAACGGAAACAAAATTTCTTTGTCAAAATATTTGATACTGTAAGTGTAGGCCAACTCATCCTTTTTATAGTCGTGTAGGTACACCCAATAGTCGTCGAGAGCATCATAGATTTTGGGATTCACGTGCGGTAATCTTTCTGTGTTGGCACTCAGTATCAATTGCCTGTGATAAAGTCTGTAGGGTTCTGTCCAACAGAACACACTGTAATCTGGCACACGATTAAATTGCACCACTCTTTCGTAACTGAAAAAGGTGCTCCAGATACTTCTGCCTGGTTCTCCCCAATGCACAATGTTGGCATTAAGTTTGTTTGCCAAAAGCACACACCAACTTTCAGGCTCTCTGCCTGCACAAAAACTGTCTCCAAAATAACCAATGGTTGCCATACAGTGATAATTATCTACATATATTATGAAATACGCATACTCTGACTGGAACTATAGAACTGGCACCATACCTGTGAAATGGTTTCGAGATGATTACGAAAAATTACCATGGTATCGTAATCCTGATCGCAACAAGGGATTTGCCACAGCGGAAGAAAACTACAACATCTATGGAGAACGTGTGGGTTGTTACATTCCAAAATTTGAAGAAGCCGGCAAAGGAATATTCATTCCAGATTATGTTGATCAACGTTTTGGTTATGTGCTGAATCATTTTGATTTGAATGATTCTGTTTATGCTTTTGCCAAATACACTCCTGGCTTGATTCTACCATGGCACAGAGACAACTATCCCACCTATGCCAAAAACAAAGGTGCGGAGGTTGATAGGATAGTGAGAGTGATGATATTTTTACACTCACCACAACCTGGACATCAGTTATGGATAGAAGATAGATTCTGTACAGGTCCAGCAGGCACTTGGTTCAGTTGGCAAGGTGCCACCAAACACATGGCGGCCAATCTCGGCGAGACAGATAGGTATGTTATTCAGATAACAGGTTGGGTGTAAGCCAAGCCTTTTGTAATTCAGTGTTCCAATTGTGCTTGTAAAAATGCAAGTAGTTGTGTTCCAAAATAGGTTGTAGTTTTTCATACACAGTTTTGGGATCTTGTTCACTTAATTTTTTCATTGCATCCAGTATCATTTCAAAACGTGTTTGCGTATTTGGTTCATCGTCATAACTTTCGTCTATCACAGGCGAAAATGTTTTGAATCCCAAACTTCTGAATGCTTTCAAATGATCTTTCGTGCCCACAATTATGAAAGGTCTTCTGGCTACAATTGGTTTGGCCTGTTTCTCACTGAACATTGAAATTCTATTGTCTGCTGGAATCACTGTTTCAACCACACAACTGTAAAAAGATTCATTGTATATACTAGGATCAATCAAATCACTGCATCTGACATTGTGTTCTTTTGTGAACGTTTCGCCACCAGATTGTTTATTTGATGGTGCTACCACATCTGGACCCCAATGTGATATGCCCAAAGCATGACAGGTTGAAAAAGTTTTTGAATTTACATTGTGCTGTTGTAACATTCTATATAATGGTATGTTATTGCTACACATCAATTCCCAACTGTGTTGTTTATTCCATTTATATTCTAATTTACGTAGAAGATTTCTGCAAACTTCTTGAGTGTCATAAATTTGATTTGATTCGTAAAACATATCATTCAAATAAAACAAAGGTCTATTCAATTTTGTGTGACAGATAGCGTTGGCAAAAAAAGTAACTTTGTCAGTGCTTTTAAATTTGTTTATAAAATCGTCAGTATAATAATGTGGACCATCCCAGCAATTATTTTCATGGTCCCATCCGTGTGTTGGATCTTTATACATCACAACTGGTTCTCCAAATCCCACAAAGGTATGATCTGATAATTCTAAACTTTTTCTTATTTTTTCTTCTAGTGAATCAATTGACGGTTGTTTATTGAAATCTTGTATGTAAGCATATTTTTTTTGTGCTTTGGCAATTTTATAATCTTGAAAGTTTTCAAAAACTGTATTTAGATCTATTTTGCTTCTATCACAATAGTGATGCCAGTCTTGATCAACATACCTAATGATATCCATAGTACACCACGTTGTCTGCTTGGGGATAAGAACGCCATGGATCAAAGATAATAGTGTTTTGGTCAGCAGAAATCTTGTCTGTTTCGTGTACTCTCACAATCACTTGCACAGGTGAATCAATGCCATTCACAATAGAGCCGCCGTGCTTTTTCACATAGTGTTGCACCAATAGACTGTATGATCCATCCACTAGATCTGTACCAGGTTTGTAAGAATCAGAACTGAAACAGATATTTTTGCCGTGTTGTAAGATTGCTTTGGCCATTGCTTCTGCTTGACGCTCTCTGGCAGTCATAATGCCTTCGAAAAGATCATAACCCAAATCTAATTCCTTGGCCAACCAACGCAGTGCGATATTGTCTCGGGGATGACAAGCACCTCCATCGCCCATGCCTGCTTTCATATATTTGGCACTCACAATTCTTTTGGTGCTTTTGGCTAAGGCTTCTGTGACCTTGTCCACATTCATATTGCCTAGTTTGTTGGACACATCTTGAATCATGTTTACTAGAGCAATCTTGTTGCTGATAAATGTGTTGTAGAATATTTTCATGCTCTCTGCTTCTTCCCAGGTACCTGCTTCTATTCTAGGGTAGTTGTCACACACAGTATTGTAAAAGTTTGACAATATCTCTGTCTTGTAACTGCAATTGGTTCCAGACATTCCGTTTTTGGTTCCTATCATGATCATTTCTGGATTTATCATATCGTCTGCCACAGTGCCCATGGCAATCAAATAAGGATTGTAAACAATTTTGTTCTTTGGATACAGAGGTGCCAGTTCTCTTCTGATAGTGCCTGGCAACACAGTTGATATCAGCACCACAATCTGTTTTTCATTGCACACTTTGTCCAATTCAATAAGTGTATTTTTCACAGCAGTATAGTCAAAGTCTTTGACCTCTTTGTCGCTGGTGGGTTCTCTGCCGTCATAACCTGGTTCGTGTGGAGTGGGCACAGCAATAAAAATAATATCTCTGTCCGCCACAGCGTCTTTGATACTGCTTTTGATTGTGACTAGATCACTGCGTTTTTGTGTCGTGTCATAACCTGTGACATCAAAACCTTTACGAGCACAGGCTTCAGCACAGGGCATACCCAACTTGCCCAAGCCAATGTAGGCTATTTTTGTTTGATAAAGCACTTTCCTGGGAAATAATTCTTCTATAAACTGAAACATTTAGCCTATTTACTATCATATGACCGAATAATTATTTTTTTTGGTATAAATACAGTTATAGGGGAACACAATGGCAGACGCATTTAAACACAAAAGATATTTTAAATTAGTACAAGCAGATTACAGTACGTTGGTTTCATTTTCATCAACTGCTGACGCAAACACAAAAATTGGATTTACCTCTGTTTGGAACACATCATCTCCAACCAAAACTGAGACACTAGAAGACAGCAATTTTACTCTTGTTGTTCAATACGAGTTTGACACACTAGATGAGGAAAATGCTTTTAGAACTGCTATTGATGTTGAGGCACAATATAGTCCGGCAGATAGTAGCCACATGGTAAAATGTTTCAAACAAATTTGGTATGATGAGGATGGTACCACTGTTGGCCATACAGAAGATAATCTAGACGAAATATAAAAAAATTACTATCTTTTTTTACATTAAATAAAATTCTATGCCCAAGTTGCCTATAGAATTGATTGAGATACAACTGATTCACGCCTGTAATTTGGCCTGTCAAGGCTGTGCAACATTCAGTGAACTGCGTCACAGTGGTTACTCCAGTTGGCAACAAATTCACACACAATTAGAACCATGGTTGGAACGACTGGAACCCGAAGGTGTAGGCCTGATGGGTGGCGAGCCTTTTATGAACCCGCAACTCAAACAGGTAATTGCCGGTATCAGAGATTTATTACCAAACACACAGATTAGATTGCCTACCAATGGATTACTGCTGTTGCGACACTATGACATTGTGAAAATGTTACACGAGATGGGCAACGTGACCCTGAAAATTTCTTATCACTTAGATGATCCACTGATCAACAAAGCCATTCAAAAAATAATGAATGATTTTGATTTCAAACCAGTGACAGAATTTGGAATCAATAGATGGCGAGCAGACAATGATTTTAGATTTCAAATCAACAGTCCCACAACATTCTTAAAAAGTTTTCTCAACGATTACTCCAATATGAAACCACACAACAACAAGCCTGCTGATGCTTTTGAAATCTGCGTGGCTCAAAGATGTCCGTTTCTGTTTGAAGGAAAACTTTTCAAGTGTAGCACAGCAGGATTGACTCCGTGGATTTGGAAAAAACACAATTCTCCCAACAAGGAATTGTGGGAACCCTATTTAGATTCAGGTATCAAACCAGACTGCTCAGATCTTGAACTGCAAAAGTTTCTTAATAATTTTGCCAAACCTCACGCTATCTGCCGCCAGTGTCCCTCAAAATATGATCATCAGAGTCTACTAGATCATCGTAGATTGGTGACAAAAAAGTAGGATGTTTGGAATAAAACAAATTGTAGTTGTGACGTCTAATTTCATAGGTTTGATTGTATAATGTTCTCCAATCTTCCTGTTGTAAATTGCCACACACCTCAGCAATCATATTGATTCTTTTTTGCAAATTGGTTTCTTTGTCATAAGATTCATTGATAAAAGGATCAAAAGTTTTGAAGCCTTTGCTTCTAATATAGGCTAACATTCCAGGAGGCCCCAACATCACAAACGGGTGTTGCATCATAAATGCTTTGTAAGTTTTTTCAGAAAGTTGATATGATTCTTCATCACAAACACTTTCACAAACTATGCTGTATTTTGTTTTTTCATATTGAGGAGGGAATGGATGTACCAACCAAAAAAGATCTTTTTTTTGCTGATCATCATAAGGCCAATCGTCTTGTGGGTCAAGTTTATAATCAACATCAAAATCCAATGACGTGGCGCTGATTAGACTATTAGTGAGCAATCTTTTGGCTTCTAGTGCTTTGATAAGATCAAACCTTGGTTTGTCGTCACGGTTTACAAGCAAAAGAAAATCTTTAACCTTTGTTGTATGCGATAAAATTTTTGGTTCTGCTTTTCTGGATAATTCTAAATAATATTCGTTGTGTTGTCGACAATTTTGGAATACAAAATCTTTGTTGTGTCCTTCAACAAAAACTTCTATGCTATCTCTGTGATTGTTTACTAAATCCACAAATTTTGGGTCAAAGTTTTTATAAAAAGACATATTTTCATAGTGTATCACTGCAATCTTGTGTTCGTCAATACAGTTTGCAAGTTCTTGTAATTTTTTTGATATATGTTTTTGTGTATGCATACTGGCACAAAAATCAAATGTATCAAAACACCTATAAGATTTTTCGGCCAGTAAAAACATTAAATTGATCTGCATTGCGATACTTATAAATATTTTTATGTCATTATCTTTTATTCATAACGAGTATTTCAGAGCAAAACTTCAAGACAGATCAATTTATCAATTCAAAAATATAGCAGATGCCAAAAACAAAATGGGTTTTCACCATGATTTTATTACCTGTGGTAATCCTAAATTAACTTACTCACTTCAAGATAACAACACCACTTTGAAAGTGGCTATGGAATTTGACACAAAAGAAGATCAAGATTTTTGGAAAAAAAGTGTTGACGCTCTTGGTCCTGGTTTTAGAAACAAGAACATTGAATTCTTCAAGATAGAGTGGTGCGATACACACGGTGTACCAGAGTCAACCACACTACACGAAAATAATATTCAATACGATTATTAAGTCACAAAAAAAGGGCGATATTTCTACCGCCCTTTGGTACTATCTAATTACGCAGAATAGTTAATAACTTTTCTACCAGATTTTCTTAATAATGAAATGATGTTTGCTTTCATTGTTAAGGCAGAGTTTTTAGGTGCAACACCTAATACTTCTACTGTAAAATCTAAACCTTTAGATAACAACTTGTTAGTCGCTGTTTTTCTTGCAGTGTTTTTTACTGCTAGGTTTTTGAACTTGATTTTACCACCGTGTACTTCACCGTTTACTTTGTAAGCAGACGCCGGCTCCGCAAATACACCGATTTGCTTTGCTCTAGATTTAAAGTTTCTAGTGTACACAACGTATTGAGTTGAGTTTGCCATGGTTTTTTCCTTTTTAGTAGTTGGAAAAAAAGTGTTTAACAATTGATTAAACATATTAGCCTTTCTTCCTTGTTGTTAATAAAAGAACAGCAGGAATTTCAATCTCTGTTATCCTACAATTCATATCACTATTATATACTAAGACGTGTATCTTGTCAACCGTATGATGCTGGTAATGGTAAACTAATTAAACCAACAGTATACTGACAGTCTAAAATCTGTTTTACCAAGTATGTGAGGCACACCATGAAGTTGTGTTCTGTGGTTGATCATCACATAACCAGTATTGTTTTTGAATTCAAATGTGTGTCTAATAGAAGTAGGTGGAACTGCACCTTCATAATGCCAATGCTGATCATCATCTTTGTCCACGACTTCATGGTTGTCCACATTGTAAAACACAGTGCCAGCATTTACGCAGTCACTAAGATATATCTGCATAACCTGGCCTACACCTGGATTGTCTATGTGTGGACCAAAAGTGAACCCTTGTTCGTCTAACCAAAACACAGAGTCTACTTTATTGATTGTTTTTTGAATTGACTCACTGATCAAATCCTTTTTATTATCAATTGCGGTATGTATTTGTTCTAAAATTGATCCTGACTGCACTTGCAGTTTTCTTCTAGCAATACTATCTTGCCAAGCCATTTTGCCATATGGTATTTGCAACACAGCGTCTTGAGATATTTGATCAATTAATTGTGTTGGCACTATGTCAGATACGCTGAATAAATCTTTACGTTCATCAACTGCTGAAATAATCATTAGTTGTCAAACACTGACATTATCTGTGATTTAGTCAATGAATTATAGATTTTTTTGTTGTGTTGTAAAGTTGGTAATAATTTTTCATAAAGTCTTTGCGTGTCCTTGTATGATATTTCAGCAAGTGTTGAAACTAGATCTTTAATTAATTTTATTCTTTCCTTGCCTGTTACATCATCATAATCTTCAGACCAGAACTTTTCAAAAGTTTTAAATCCTAATTTTTTTAAATTTTTTAAAAAGTACTTTGGGCCGTACACTATAAAAGGATTCATACAGGCCATTGGCCTGGCTATTTTTTCTGTTGGCATGAAAGTAGATCCTTCGTGCCAAGTTTCACATACAATATCTAAAAAAGCATTATCATAAAATTCAAGT
>Ga0160423_10002561_pt1 | contig 15175 bp, 12 predicted proteins | sample CRUFie14St8metaG_FD_108191 | JGI IMG/M metagenome (GOLD analysis project Ga0160423, IMG submission 108191) | Marine microbial communities from the Costa Rica Dome - CRUD Field 142mm St8 metaG | ecosystem: Environmental > Aquatic > Marine > Oceanic > Photic zone | place: Costa Rica: the Eastern... | reverse complement strand
TTCTAACTCTCATCTTGTGAACGAAAATACACAAATACAACGGGTAATGCCAAGAAGTATTTTTACCTTTGAATCCATGATTTTTCATAAAAGACAATCATTAAAAGCATACAACACCTTTGGATTAGATTGCAAGGCAAATCTTTTTGCTTCTTTTCAATCAAAGCATGAATTGAAAAAAATTCTTTCAAAAGCACAAGAACCTTTATTGGTTTTAGGAGGTGGCAGCAACATCTTGCTAACTCAAGATTTTGAAGGGACTGTTCTTAAAAACGAAATTCTAGGCATTGAAATCGTAAAAGAAAATGAAGAACATGCTGTAGTTAAAGTTGGTAGCGGTGTGGTATGGCACAATTTTGTGATATGGAGTATTGAAAATAAGTTAGGAGGTATTGAAAATCTTTCTTTGATTCCTGGAAGCGTAGGCGCAGCACCTATGCAAAATATTGGGGCTTACGGAGTAGAAATCAAATCGGTTTTTGAGAAATTAGAAGCTATTGAAATAGACTCTTTAGCAAGCAAAACATTCAATAATGAAGCATGCCAATTCGGCTACAGACACTCCATTTTTAAAGCAGAACTTAAAGATAAATACATTATTACACAAGTATACTTTAAGCTCCAGAAAAAACACAACTTCAACACCTCTTATGGAGCCATAGAGGAAGAATTAAAAAATATAGGCGCGACAACACTTTCTTTAAAAGCCATTAGCCAAGCTGTAACCAATATTAGAGAAAGTAAACTACCCAACCCACAAAAGATTGGGAACTGCGGCTCTTTCTTTAAAAATCCTATCATTACTACTAAACGGTTTAAGGAACTACAAAATAAATTTCCAAACATAGTTGGTTATACTGTTTCGAAAGACGAAACTAAAATAGCTGCTGGTTGGCTAATTGACAAAGCCGGCTGGAAAGGGTATAGAAAGGGAGATGTTGGCATCCACAAAAACCAAGCATTAGTATTGATCAACTATGGGAACGCGACTGGAGAAGAATTAGTAGCCCTCTCTAAAGAAGTGCAGCAATCTGTTCTTAATAAATTTGGCATACAATTAGAACCGGAAGTGAATATCATTTAAAGAAAAGGAGCTTAACAGCTACTTTTCTTTTTATTAAATCTTTGCCATTTCTTCCTTTACAAAATCGGCTAACTCTTTTACATATTCTTGTGAGAAGTTAAACTCAATACCAGCAGCTTGGTACAGCTCTCCAATTGATTTAGTATAACCTAATCGCAAAGCATCCATGTAATTGTCAAGTGCTTTTTCTCCGTGCATTTTATAGCTACGCCAGATTGCAATAGCGCCTAGCTGAGCAATACCGTACTCTATATAATAAAAGGGCACTTCGTATAAATGCAATTGTTTTTGCCATAAATTAAGGTAAGTCTCTTCATGCCCTTCCCAATCTACCACTGAGCTTCCTAACAAACCCATGATATTAGCCCACTCTGCCCTACGCTCTTCATTAGTGTGATCTGTAGTATAAATCCATTGCTGGAACTTATCGATAGCAGCAATCCATGGTAAGCCTTCTAGCACTTTTTCCATTTGCTCGCGCTTGGCGCGCTTCAATTCTTCTTCATCAGCATAGAACTCATCCCATGTATCCATAGTCAAAAGCTCCATAGCCATAGAGGCCAATTCGGCCACTTCAGAAGGAACACTCTTGAACTCGCATAAATCTAAATCTCTACTCAAGAAAGAATGTACTGCGTGTCCTCCCTCATGCACCATAGTTACCAAATCTCTTTGAGAACCTACGGCATTCATGTAAATAAAAGGAACTCCTATTTCATATAAGGGATAATTGAAACCACCTGGCGCCTTCCCTTCTTTCGACTCTAAATCCAAGTGCTTCATGGCTTTCATGATTTCTAAGCACTCGCCAAAGTATGGGCGTAAACGATAAAAACACTTAATAGATTTATTAATCAATTCCACTCCACCATAAAAAGGTTTTAATTGCTCTTTTCCTGTAGCATCTACTGAACTATCCCATGGCTTGTAGCTCTCTAAGCCCATTTTTTCTTTACGCTCAACATCGATTTGATTGATGATAGGTGTAATTTCTAGCGCAATAGAAGAATGAAAATCATAGCAATCTGATGGCGCATAATCAAATCGCCCCATCGCTGCAAATTTATAATCTCTGTAATTGTCGAAACCAGCATTTCGGGCAATTTTTTGGCGCAAAGAAATCAAATCGTTAAAGAGCCTATCTAAGGTGTCACGGTCTTGCATTCTACGCTCATTCATCTTTATAAAAACGTCTTCTCTTTTAGCTCTATCAGTGCTTTTCAAAAACTGAGCTGCCTTTTGCATGGTCATATTTTCACCATCAATCTCTACAGACATTTTAGCAGCAATAGCACCATACTCCTGTTGTTTGGTTTCCATTTCAGTAAACAACGGAATATTTTCTTGTCTATAAATCTCAATAGCCTTATTTAAACCTCGAAGATATATACGGTATTTTTCTTGGTCTAAATATTTATAAAACGGATTTTCTACCAATTTTAAATTCAGCTTATGACTATAAGGAGCAACATTTGGAGAAATTTCCTTTATCCAAAAAGTAAAAGCATTTCCTAAATCTGCATCTCTTGTATCAATGTTCATTTTGATGTAGCGCCATGCCTGCTCCTCTTCTAAAACAGCTTCCAACTCGCTACGATCAGACATCCACTTTTCCAACTCTTCAACAGACTGAATCTCTCTATCTAATAAGTCTTGAAAATATGACGCTATCTTATCCCAAGAGTCAATTACTAGTTCTTCAGCAACGAATTTACGCGCTGGACGTTGTGGAATATTAACTGTCTTTGTTTCCATCTTTTTGTTTTTTTAGCTCAACTAATCCGGCAGCATGCAAAGCATTATACCATTGAACCAATTTTTTAATATCTGACTGATACACTCTGTTCTCATCAAAATCTGACAATACTTCTCTAAACCAATCAAATAATTCCTTTTTGTGTAACTTATGACTTATGGTTAATCCACCATTTTCTTTTTTAGCAATAGCAGAAAAAACATCTAATAAAGCAACCGAATCATCATATGTATAGATAGCCATGTCATCTAAAGCACTCACTTGGTGTGATGCATATAATGGGAATCTTTTAGCGTCAGTAAGACCTTCTACAATTAAAGTATTCTTCGACTGGCTCACTAATTTATACAATCCTGGCTTTCCAGAAATTGACAAAATTCCTTCTAAGTTCATCTAGCAAATAATTTAAGAGACAAACTTACGCTTTTACAGGCAGTTGGACAAAATTAAAAGACAGGTATCTCTTGCAAAAATCGATAGGAATTTTCTTTATAATTCATCTCACAACAAAAATGTTGCAAACCATTAGTCACCACCAAGTACTGCACCCTTAAATCATAGTTATATCTAGCAATTTGATCGAACACTTTTTGACTAATAGATACATTGGCCGATTTACACTCTACCAACATCATTGGCTTTCCTTCTTTTTGAAAGCAAATGATGTCTGCGCGTTTGTTCATACTATTATATTGTAAAGGAAATTCCACTCCCATTAAACTAAGTGGAAAACCTTTTTCTTGATGTAAAAACTGAATGAAGTGTTGCCTCACCCATTCTTCTGGTGTAAGTGTCACAAACTGTTTTCTTACGGAATCAAAAATTTGTTTCTTTCCTTCAAAAGATTTCACTTTGAAGTCGTATTTTGGCAAATTCAAATCGTGCATATTACAGAAGCGAATTTAAATGAAATTTAACGAGATAATAGCGAATTTAAGAAAGAAAATTTACCAACCTATTTACTTTTTAATGGGTGATGAAACTTATTTTATTGATGAAATTTGCGACTATATAGCAAATCATGTTTTGGATGAATCCGAAAAAGAATTCAATCAAACGGTTTTGTATGGAAAAGAGACAGATGTAGCCACTATTATTTCGGAAGCTAAACGTTTTCCCTTGATGGGAGAACATAGCGTGGTAATTGTTAAAGAGGCGCAGCATATTCGTAAAATTGAGGACTTAGAAGTTTATTTAAAACAACCACAGCCCTCTACTATTTTAGTGATTTGCTACAAATACAAAACTTTAGACAAGCGTAAAAAATTTGTCAAAGAGCTGGGTAAAAAGGCTGTCCTTTTCGAAAGTAAAAAGCTTTACGACAATCAAATTCCTGATTGGATTCATAACCATCTAAGGAAACAGAACTACACCATACACCCGAAAGCCGCTTTATTACTATCAGAAAATTTGGGTACTGACTTAGGGAAAATAACTAATGAGTTAGACAAGCTTATGCTCATTATTGAAAAAAGTGAAGAAATAACCTCTGAAATAATTGAACGTAATATTGGCATCAGTAAAGACTTCAATAATTTTGAACTAAACAATGCTTTGGCAAAAAAAGACATACTGAAATCGAATTTGATTATAAAACACTTTGCCGCAAATCCTAAAGACAATCCTTTATTTATTACCTTAAGTGTTCTTTTTGGATTTTTTCAAAAAACCTTACTTTACCATACACTTAAAGACAAATCAAAAAGCAATGTTGCCTCTAATTTGAAGGTGAATCCGTTTTTTGTTAGAGATTATGAACTAGCAGCACGTAATTATTCAAAAGGAAAACTCGTTAAAATCATATCCTTTTTAAGAGAGTATGACATGAAATCAAAAGGTGTAAATAACAACTCTGTTTCTGAGGAAGATCTACTTAAAGAACTTATTTATAAAATACTACATTAAATCCCTACATTTGCCTTTCGTTTGTATTATGAGAAAGCAAATTTTATTTTTTAGTGCTGTTATCAGCTTTCTTTTTGCCTCCGCGCAAACCGCTGACTTAAGAGGTTTTGTTTATGACGAAGAAACTGGAGAGCCTATCATATTCTGTAATGTTATCATAGAAGGTACAACCACTGGAGCACCAACAGATGTAAACGGTTTTTTTTCTATCACCAATATTCCTATTGGAAACTATACTGTACTCATAAGTTACATTGGTTATGATACCTTAAGAGAAAACATCTCATTGAAAGCAAAACAAATTTTGACCAAAAAATTTGAAATTAGTGAGTCCTCAGTAAAGTTACAAACCGTACATATTTCAGCCGACAAACAAGCAATGAAATCTGATGTAAAAGTGTCAGTTACCAAGGTAACACCAAAAGACATAGAACTTATCCCCGCTATTGGAGGGGAACCTGACTTAGCACAATACTTACAGGTTTTACCAGGGGTTGTATTTACTGGAGACCAAGGAGGACAGTTATATATCCGAGGTGGATCCCCTATTCAAAATAAGGTATTACTTGATGGAATGATTGTTTACAATCCTTTTCACTCCATTGGACTATTCTCGGTTTTTGATACTGACCTATTAAGAAACGCTGATATTTACACGGGTGGATTTGGCGCTCAATACGGAGGTAGAATTTCTTCGATTATGGATATTACAACTCGTGACGGAAATAAAAATCGATTTGGAGGAAAAGTTTCTACTAGTACTTTTGGAAGCAAAGTTCTATTTGAAGGGCCTCTTGGTAAAAAGGGAGGAAATTCTTCATTTATAGTCTCCGGAAAAACTTCTTATTTAGACCAAAGCTCTAAATATATCTACACTTATATTGATACGGCAGGACTTCCATATAGCTTCACAGATTTATACGGAAAGCTATCTGTAAGTGGAAGTAACGGAAGCAAATGGAATTTATTTGGCTTTAATTACAAAGACCAGGTGCATTATCGAGATGTTTCTTATTTAGGTTGGGACTCTAAAGGAATTGGATCTAACTTTGTACTAGTTCCAGGATCAACTCCTGTATTGATACAAGGTAATTTTGCATATTCATCTTATTTGCTAGAATTAGAAGAATCAGGATTATCACCTAGAAAAAGTGGAATTAACGGTTTTAATTTAGGGCTTGACTTTACTTATTTCAACGGAGATGATGAACTACAATATGGCTTAGAAGTACTAGGTTTTCAAACCGATTATGACTTCACTAATGCATCTGGACTTATGATGGAGCAAAAAGAAAATACTACTGAATTCTCCGGATTTGCTCGATACAAACTTAAAACTGAAAAACTTATCATTGATCCAGGAGTGCGAATAAATAAATATAACTCAACTGCAGCAACTTTCGAACCTCGACTTGGTGTAAAGTTTTTAGCAAGTGACAACTTACGATTAAAATTAGCTGCAGGTAAATACACTCAAAATCTTGTTTCTACCAGTTCAGATCGAGATATTGTAAATCTATTTTATGGGTTTTTAACTTCTCCTGATGACATACCAGAAGACTTTTTAGGTAATGAGGTAATTAATGGACTACAAAAAGCTAATCATTGTATCTTTGGTCTAGAGTATGATTTTTCTGATAATATCGACTTTAATGTTGAAGGATACATGAAAAATTTTAAACAACTAACCAACCTCAACAAAGATAAAACAACTGTTTCCGATCCAGATTTTATTATTGAAGAGGGATTAGCTAAAGGCTTAGATTTTGTTTTAAAATACAGTAATGCTAAATTTTACTTTTGGGCAGTTTATTCTCTTGGGAAAATTACTAGAAAAGATGAAAATCAAACATACAACCCTCACTTCGACAGAAGACATAACATCAACTTAGTTTCAACATACAAGTTTGGTTATCAAAATAGTTGGAGTTTAGATGCTAGATGGAACTTAGGATCTGGTTTTCCATTCACACAAACTCAAGGTTTCTATCCCATCATTAACTTCGAAGAAGGTATAAATTCAGACTATTTAACTGAAAATGGAGAATTGGGCATACTATACGCTAATATAAACCAAGGTAGACTTCCTTATTACCACAGATTAGACGTTGCATTAAAAAAAGAACAAAAGCTAAGTAAAAACATCGTTTTAAACTGGAACTTTGGTATAACAAATACCTACAACCGAGAAAATATTTTTTACTTTAATAGAATTAAGTATGAAAGAGTAAATCAACTTCCGTTAATGCCTAGTTTTGGAATGAGTTTAACTTTTTAATTCTTTTTAGAAAGGTCTCCACTTTTTCTTCTTAATTTCGCAAAAAATTCGTTTCATCAGAAAATAACAAAGTTAATATGGGTAAAACCTCATCAACCAAGTACGTTTTTGTTACCGGAGGAGTAACTTCTTCACTAGGAAAAGGTATTGTTTCTGCCTCATTAGGTAAACTCTTGGAAGAAAGAGGATATGCTGTAACTATTCAAAAGCTTGATCCATATATTAATGTTGATCCAGGCACTATGAATCCTTACGAACATGGTGAATGCTATGTAACTAATGATGGTGCAGAAACCGATTTAGATTTGGGTCATTATGAACGTTTTCTAACTTCAGCTACTTCACAAGCAAATAATGTAACAACGGGCCGTATTTATCAATCGGTAATTGAAAAAGAAAGAAGAGGTGATTATTTAGGCAAAACAGTTCAAGTTATTCCTCACATAACAAATGAAATAAAAGATCACGTTAAACTTTTAGGTGATACCGGTCAATACGATATTGTGATTACTGAGATTGGCGGAACAGTTGGAGACATTGAATCTTTACCATTCATTGAAGCCGTTCGACAACTCAAATGGGAACTAGAAGGAGATGCAATCTCAATCCACCTTACATTGGTCCCATATCTTTCTGCAGCTGGGGAACTGAAGACTAAACCAACTCAAAACTCCGTCAAAAAACTAAGAGAATTAGGATTACAACCTGACATTTTAGTTTGTAGAACTGAGCATGAACTAAATTCTGATATAAGAAGAAAAATTGCCCTTTTCTGTAATGTAGAAAAAGAAGCTGTTATCCAATCTATTGATGCTGAAAGTATCTATGATGTTCCATTATTAATGGAAAAGGAAAAACTTGACAGAGTAGCACTAAGAAAATTAGGGCTTAAAAACAATACCGATGTTGATTTAAGTTCATGGAAAGAATTTTTAGTAAGGTTAAAAAATCCAAAACACGAAGTTCATATTGGTCTAATAGGAAAATATGTTGAACTAAGAGATGCTTATAAATCAATTGCTGAAGCCTTTATTCATGGGGGAGCTTCTAACGAGTGTAAAGTTAAATTACACTGGATTCATTCTGAAAAGTTAGAGAAGGAAAAACACACTAATTTTTTAAGGAATTTAGATGGTATTTTAGTTGCTCCAGGATTCGGAGATAGGGGTATCGATGGTAAATTAAGCGCTGTTCGATTTGCAAGAGAAAATAATATTCCTTTTTTAGGAATCTGTTTAGGAATGCAGTGCGCTGTAATAGAATTCGGAAGAAATATATTGAATTTAAATAATGCTCACTCTACAGAAATAAATCCTGAAACACCACACCCTGTAATCAATATTATGGAGGAACAAAAATCTATAAACGAAAAGGGTGGAACTATGCGTTTGGGTGCGTACTATTGTCAAATAGAAGATGGCTCATTAGCCAAAGATATTTACGGAGTGGATCTTATTTCTGAAAGACACCGACATCGTTTTGAATTCAATAATCATTATTTAGAGCAATATCAAAATGGTGGCATGAAAACATCAGGAATCAATCCTGAATCTAAATTAGTTGAAATTATTGAAATTCCAGAGCATCCATTTTTTATTGGTGTTCAATTTCATCCAGAATATAAAAGTACAGTTGCAAATCCTCAACCACTTTTTGTTGGTTTTGTAAAAGCAGCATTAACACACTCACAAGAAAAGTAAACTATGGACAGAAACTCCATCACCGGAATTATTCTTATAGCACTATTATTTATTGCATATCAATCAATGTTTGTAGACGAAGTGGGAAATAATGGAAAAACCACATTACAAGATAGCACTAATACACCTGTGATTGTAAATGAACTAACAGAAGAAATATCAACATCTGAAACATTAATTACTATAAACGAAAGTTTGTCTTCCCAAGAAAGCATAAATAAATATGGTGCCTTTGCAAAGAATGCCAATGGAAGTGATAATGCTATTGTCATAGAAAATGATAAGTTAGAGTTACATATTTCTCCAAAAGGAGGTCGCATAATAAGTGCTATATTAAAAGAATATCAAACTAGCGATTCTTTGCCTTTAAACCTTATTGACAAAGATTCATCTTCATTCAACCTTCAGTTTTTCTCTGAAAACAGATTCATCAATACAGAGGATTTGTACTTCACATCAACAGATAATACAAAAAATAGTGTAAAAATGAAGCTAATGGCTGAAGGAAATCGCTATTTAGAATACACATACACATTGAAAGAAGGTGACTACATGTTGGATTTCAATATTAATTCTAATGGATTAAACAGTTTAATTCCTTCTAATCAAAATACACTAGAGCTGAACTGGGTTATTAACCTTCCCCATACTGAAAAAAGTCTTGACAATGAGAGGATGTATTCAACTGTTTATTTCAAGTATTTAAATGATGAAGTAGATTATCTTTCCGAAACAAAAGATGAAGAGGAAGAGCTGAGTGGAAAAGCTCAATGGATTGGTTTTAAACATCAATTTTTTAGCTCTGTAATCATCAATAATAATGGTTTTGAGCGATCCGCCATTGTAAAAGCTAAAACAAATGAGGGATCTAAAAGATTTGTTCGAGAGTTAAGCGCAAATATTAGCCTTCCATACACACACAAAACTAAAGAAAGTATACCTCTTCAATTTTATTTTGGCCCCAATCATTATCAATCATTAGCAACATACAATATGGACATGGAGCGTATGATACCACTTGGATGGGGAATTTTCCGTTGGGTAAATAAATATGCTGTCATCCCACTGTTTAATTGGCTAGACAACAGTATTACAAATTATGGGATTATCATCTTAATTATGACCATCATAATTAAGATGGCATTAGCTCCTTTCACTTTAAAGGCTTATAAATCTCAAGCAAAAATGAAGGTATTAAAACCTGAAATGGATAAAATACAAGAAAAGCATAAAGATAAGGATCCTCTAAAAGCTCAACAAGAAGTAATGGCGCTTTACAAAAAGACAGGAGTTAGTCCATTGGGTGGATGTTTACCAATGCTTTTACAGATGCCTATACTTTTTGCAATGTTTCGCTTCTTTCCTGCGAGCATAGAACTTCGTCAAAAAAGTTTCCTATGGGCAGATGATTTATCTTCCTACGATTCCATAATGAGTCTTCCTTTTGAGATACCATTTTATGGAGATCATGTGAGTTTATTTACTTTATTAATGACGATATCTACTATACTATATACTAGAATGAACAGTCAAATGAGCGGGCCTCAAATGGCTCAAATGAAGTGGATAATGTATTTGATGCCTATTATGTTCTTAGGATTCTTTAACAACTATGCAGCAGGATTAAGTTACTACTATTTCTTAGCCAACATGATTACTTTTGGTCAACAATTTGTAATGCGAAAATTCTTTATTGATGAGAATGCTATCATTGCTCAAATTGAAAATAATAAGAAAAAGCCAACAAAAAAATCTAATTTTCAAAAGCGTTTAGAAGAAATGGCGCGTAAGCAACAAGAAGCTGCAAAAAAAAGAGGTCGTTAAGAAATCTCTTCAAGAAAAAGAGCTAATGCTTGTTTTTTTTCAGAATCAAAGTCGTAACTAATTACCTCTTTTAGATATCTTTTTGGATTGATTAATGTAGAAAAATTCATGCCTTTTGCATAAAGCGATAAATCAAGCTTTTTCATTCCATTTCTCAATGCTTCTATAAAAGATTGTATGAATTGCTCTGACAAAGGCTTGTTGGCTACCCAACAAGCAAAAACAAAAGGAAGTCCTGTATATTTTTTCCATTCTTCTGACAAATCATATATATACTTGAATTGATGTCTATATTTATATGCTCTATCGCCAATAATGACTCCAGCTTGTTTGTCTTTTAAGCAATTTTCAAATCCTTTTTTTGCGAAATTAAATTTTGGATTGATATTCCAATATTTTTTACTCAATAACTGAACTAACTGAACTGAAGTCTTGGAATGAAAATCCAGTTGAATACATTCAATTTCATTTAATGGAACCTGACTGAAAAGGCAAACCGATTCAACAGGGCCATTTGCGCCAATACAGTAAGGACCTATAATTTCTGAGAACTTCAATTGAGGAATGATCGCTACAGGAACTAAGCCTATATCTACTTTATTATCAAGTAGTTTTTTTGCACATTCTGAAGGAATATCTAAAGATAATTCTATCTCTGACTGCAGAGGACTATTTTCAAGTCCATACACAAATGGAATGCTATTTAAGTAAGAAATTGCAGAAACACGGATTTTGTCCATTCAATAATACCAAGTTTGTTAATAAATTCATAAACTAAATACAAAGAGACTAATAGCTTTAAGATTGTTCCACTCAGAAAACCAGCTAATGCACCTAAAGCAATTATAAATGCTTTAGGTAATTTATCATTGCCCTCTAACAAAGCTCCAAAAAAGGCTCCAAGAAATGGACCAATAATAAACCCAAAAGGTATAGGAAGAATTATTCCTAAAATCAAACCGATAATAGTTCCATTTATAGCTTTTTTATTACCTCCAAACTTTTTAACTCCATACACCTGAAACCAATAATCCAAAACTGTAACAATAATCACTATTACCGCTAAAATTAGCAAAATATCATTATCGAATTTATACGAAGTAAATAATGAAAGAATGAGAATAGCTAAATAAGATAATGGTGGTCCTGGTAATGCTGGGATAATACTTCCAATAAGTCCTACAATTAGTAATAAAAATCCAAGAATAATTATAAAAATTTCCACACTACAAAGTTACGGATATTCTCTAAATGCAATTAAAAAACAAAAACTTCTAAAAATCAGATTTTTTCATTAAACTTGCTATCCTATTTCAACCAAAAACAACAACCTATGAAAAAAATTTTTACACTTTTATTTGCTGTTTCATTCATCTCATCTTTATCAGCACAAACTTATTGTGAAGATTTTGAAGGATTCGCTATTGGGGATCCTCTTGGAGAAACTTCTTCGGTTTGGACAACTTGGGCAGCAAACATAAATCCTGGTTTAAATCCTCCTTTCGTTGATGATGTCTCTGTTAATGGAACACAAGCAAACAGTGGTAGCAACTCATTATATCTTACTGATGCGACCGGAAATGGAGGCCCACAGGACATACTTCTTCCATTGGGCGGAGTTTGGGATCTTGGACAATTTGAACTTACAATGCAAATGTATGTTTCAAATGGAACAGGAGCATATTTTAATTTCCAAGAAGAGGCTATTGCAGGACAAAGTTGGGCTATGGACTGTATGTTGGATAGTCAAGGAAATATGACCTTTTCAAACGGTGGCGGAGCAACAACTTTTCTTACTACTACTTATCCTTTTGATACATGGTTCGAAATCAAAATGGAAATTGATCTCACTACAAATTATTGGGAAGTATTTATTGACTCAGTTTCACAAGGGTATTTTTCAAATCCAATTAATCAAATTGCATCACTAAATTTATTTCCAACTGCTCAAACGGATTTTTGGGTCGATGATGTTTGTATTAGTATTACTCCTTATCAATTAACTCCTCTTAATGGTGCAATGAATTCAATTTCTGCAATTGAAGGTCTTTCAGGACAAACAAAGTATCCTTCTGTTGATGTAAGAAATTTAGGTATTATGGATATCACTTCTTTTGATGTTACTGTGGATTATAATGGAAATCAAATTACAGAAAATATTTCAGGTGTTAACTTATCTTCTTTAGCTACCATGACTGTTGACTTTTCACAGAGCATCACTTTAGTGGGAGGGACACAAAATCTTACCGCTACCATTGAAAATGTGAATCTAACCTCAATAGATGACGATCCTTCAGATGATTCTAAAACAATTTCTATAAATGCGGTAACTCCTGCTGCAGGAAAATTAGTTATTGGTGAAGAAGGAACAGGAACTTGGTGCGGATGGTGTCCAAGAGGAGCTGTTGCGCTAGAATGGATGGAACATGATTATCAGGGATATTTTCAAGGAATTGCTGTACATAATGGAGATCCTATGACAGTAACAGATTATGATGCTGCAATGGGAAATCTTATAGCAGGGTATCCAGGAGGATTTGTAGATAGAGGTCCTGAAATTGATCCTTCTAATTTCAAAGGAGATTTTATGCAAAGAATTACTATAGCGCCTTCTGCCACAATTATTAATGGAGCAGAAATAAATGGAAACACTTTAAATGTTTCGTTAACAGCGTCTTTCGATCAAGCAGTTTCAGGAAACTGGGCTTTAGCGTGTATTTTAATTGAAGACAGTGTTACTGGAATGTCTGCAGGATACAGCCAAAATAATTCTTATGGGGGAGGTGGTGCAGGGCCTCTAGTTGGACCTGATGGGACAGACTGGACCACATTACCTTCAACAGTACCTTTTACAATGATGGTTTACAATCATGTTGCAAGAGCTATAAGCCCTGGATGGGATGGTGAGATTATCTCCTCAAACATGAATGCTGGAGAGAACTATAACACATGTTTCGAATTTATTTTAGATGGGACCTGGGATATTCAAAAAATGAAAATTGTTGGAATATTAATTGATGATTCAGGACTTATTGATAATGGATCATCTTCAACAATTGGAGATGCGGTCAACAATGGATTCAACAGCTGTTCTAGCTCTTCAATTGAAAATATTTTATTTGATGGGCCCACTCAAATAGCATTATACCCTAATCCATCATCTGAGAAAACAACACTGGGTATAAATGTAGATGTAAATTCTGACATTAGTATTACTCTAAGAAATATTACTGGACAAATTGTAATTAAAGAATTACATAGAAATATAAGCGGATTTAAAACAATAGAAATCAGTACTAAGCATCTTCCTACAGGAATATACAGTGTTGAAGTTCAACACAAAACTAAGACAGAAATGTTAAAGTTAACTGTTAACTAAAAGTAAATACAAATAAAAAAGGCAGCTGATCAGCTGCCTTTTTTTTATGCTAAAGAAATACGGTGTAACCCGACTTCATATTCCTTTTCGAATAAAGAAATCATTTTTTGATACACCAAAGCATCAAGCACAAAATCTACCCTACTTACATCTACAATGATAACTGGGAAATCATTTTGTTTTTTAAAATAATCAAAATATCGTTCCTGAATCTGCAAAAGATATTTTTCCGAAATGTTGTGTTCGTAATCTCTCCCTCTTTCATTAATATTTGCTTGTAAGCGAGTTACATCGGAATGAAGATATAACAATAAATCTGGCTTTGGTAGATTTTTCAGTGCTATATCAGATAAGCGATTGAATAATAAAAGTTCGTCATCTTTCAAATTATTTTGCGCAAATAGTTTCGATTTCATAAAAAAGTAATCTGAAATAACTTGTGTTGCAAACAGATCTCCTGAAGCATATTCAGTCAATTGTTGATAACGCTCGGCCATGAAAAATAATTCCAAAGGAAATGCATGCTTCTCTGGCTGATTATAAAACTTTGGCAAAAAAGGATTATCAGCAAACTGCTCTAATATAAGTTTACACTGAAATTGCTCTGCTAGCATTTGCGCAAAGGTTGTTTTTCCAGAGCCAATATTACCTTCTATTGAAATAAAAGTGTATTTCATATTTTTCTAACTATACTGTTATCTTTACAATTAGCTAATAAATATTGCATATCTTTTTGTAGTCTTGGATGAATAAAGTCGGGTATTAAATCTACCAATGGTAGTAAAGTAAATTTTCGCAAATGCAACCTTGGATGAGGTAATACTAAGGTCTCTGTTTCCAACACTTCATCATTCACAAAAAGTAGATCTATATCAATAACCCTTGCTGAATATCCTATTTGTTCTTTTCGAACTCTGCCTAAATTATTTTCTATTTGTAAACAAACTTGAAGAACGTCTTCAGCCGAATAAATTGTTTCTAAGATTAAAACTTGATTTAAAAAATTATTTTCATGTTCAAAACCCCAAGGTGAAGATTCATATAAAGCAGATTTAGAAAGAAGTTTTCCTAACTTTTCAATTAGTAAATTTAACCCTCTTTGAAATAGCAGCTTGCTATTTCCTAAGTTACTACCTAATAATACTACTACTTTATTCATTCAAAGCTAAAATAAGCAAAGCATTTAGTCGTTTCTCTACTGTTAATAAGTTTCTTAATTTTGTTCTTCATCTAAATTTACAAACATGTT
>Ga0160423_10002559_pt1 | contig 15176 bp, 22 predicted proteins | sample CRUFie14St8metaG_FD_108191 | JGI IMG/M metagenome (GOLD analysis project Ga0160423, IMG submission 108191) | Marine microbial communities from the Costa Rica Dome - CRUD Field 142mm St8 metaG | ecosystem: Environmental > Aquatic > Marine > Oceanic > Photic zone | place: Costa Rica: the Eastern... | reverse complement strand
GAAGGTTTATCTTCATATTCTTTCTTAGCTTCGAGCATTAAATTCTTATAATGAACGCGATCTTTATACATCTTATCCATTAGATCAGGAAGAAAACCTTGCTTCTGCTTACCAAATATAGTGCCTTTTGCAGTAATATTTACATCACCTTTATCGAGTTCTTTTTTAAGATCATCGCGCCATTCAGCGCCTTCAGCAATCTCTTCAATAGAAGGGACGTATGCTTCATAGTTACCGAGATAGGTATCAGGGGAAATATTATACTGCATGATTAGATGCGGATATAGAGAGTTCAAGTCAAAAGAAACAACCCACTTACTCATACCTACTTGAGGATCTTTAACGTAAGCACCAATAATTTGACGCTCTTTCTTTTCATCATTACCAGGCGGGACTACGATCTTTTGATCTAGTAAGTAGTTATGAATAATCATATCCCACATACGCACGGTAGTAAACGTATCAAGATAGTTAACTTTACCATCATAAGCAATCGCAAGTACTTGTTCGATCATCTTAAGTTTATCGTCTAGTTTTTGAACTAGCTCAACGTCAACAATATTATAGTCAACAAACTTCTGAAAGTCATGCTTATAAAGCAAATGTAGAGAGTCAAACTCAGAATAATCAAGCTTAGCTTCGCCAAGCTCAACGTTAGCAATATTATCTAATCGATATGACTCAACCATTTTATAAGAAAACTTCTTATATAGTTGCATATAATCGAGAATAGAGATACCGGGAATAGTATATACTTTTTGACCTGAATGACGAATAGTACGATGTAGAAGTCTTTTCCAAGGAGAAAGACGATTAGCGCTCGTTTCAGACATAATACGTTTTATACGATTAATAATAAATGGCATATCAAAGAACTCTACGTTCCATCCAGTAATAATATCGATATCAAGCTTTTCCCAGGTATCGAGAAATTTATAGAGCATATCGATTTCATCTTTACATCGAATAAACCATACATCAGACTTAGATGCGCGATAATCTTCATACGCAAAAACATATGTTATATCTTCGCAACGTAGAGATATACAAATAATTTTTTGATCAGCGAGCTCGGGACTAGGGAAGCCATCTTCGGACATAGTCTCAATATCGATAGTAGCTACCTTAACGACATCAACATCATAAGGAACATCATCGTTATATTCTTGACCAATAAAGTTATAGTCCCAGTTAGTAGAACCATAGAAAGTTCTATTAGCAGACTCAGACCATTCGCGTACTTTAGTCTGCGCTTCGTACATGCTATTGAAATATTTTGGAAGAACGTTCTTACCGTCTAGAGTTTTATAGCCTGTTTCGTTCTGAGTAGGTATGAATAAGAAAGGTTCATACTTATGCTGCTCTTCAAACCGCATACCATTCTCATAACCACGCACCCATACTTTATCATTAAAGCGGTCAAAGTAAGTATAAAACTTAGTCATGCTCGTAGAACGCTACTCCTGCTTCAGTAAATAGTTGTTTAGTAAGCTCCCATGCACGAGCCCACTTTATGTTTATAGGCTTATTATCGTCTATTTTGCTTCTAAAAACAACTGTTTTTATGCCTACTTGTATAATTGCTTTTGCGCATTCATGGCAAACAGGTAACCCATAAACATACATCGTAGCATCTTTAAGAGATACTCCATTTAGAGTTGCATTATAGATACAGTTTTTTTCAGCATGTACCATATAATCATATTTAATTTTTTTATCGTGAAGTCGATGCAGAGTATCTTCTACCCCTCGAGGCAATCCATTATAGCCTTGAGATAGAATCTGGCCGTCTTCTCCAACTGCCACTGCACCTATTTTAGAAGAAGGATCTTTAGACCAGCTAGCTATATGTTCAGCTAGGTCTAAATATTTCTCGTCCCAAGTCATAACTAGCACCTTGTCCATCATTAGGTTTATTCATAGGTATATCGAATTCAGGATAATCAGGATAAATTCCTGTTAGTCGATTATACTTAACACATCTAGGCATCATTTTAGGGAAAGGAATGGCTGCTGTATCATGATTCATTTCATCTAAAAATAAATTTATTATATGTTCTTCACCATAATATTCAAGAGATTGTTCACAAGCCATTCTACTTGAATATATACCGTGATTAACACCGCGCCATTGTACCATAATATCTTCCGGGGGACCCTCGGGCATTAGCATTCCCATAGTAAATGCTATTACATAAACTAAATCGTTCAAGCTACTATTCCTTGTTTATAAACTGTTTTACCATTCTCTTTCATTGCAGTAAGAACTGATTTACGATTTTCAGCATTTGCAACTGATACATGGACCCATCCTGAGTCAAGAACACCGGGGGTATAGAACTCTAGAATAAGTTGATCAAATTCTAGATTATCTCTTATCCAAACGGCCACCTCGGCGTTTCCCACACCAGGCACTTCCAGATCCACAGCTTCACCTTTGCAATGCTGACTTTTACTGCTTCCTCCAACTGCTTCATTTAATTCAGGTCCTCTATAACCGCTATTAATAATTGTAGGTCCAAAATGATCTCTAACAGGTTGTACTACTGTTTGAAAAAGAAGTTTAGCTGCATCTAAATGCTCTTCTCGAGGGGTATTATCTATACCTAAACGAGTAGCAGTTTGGCTTTTAGTAAACTCAGTTAATGTAAAATTTCTTGAAAGCTTCATATTTGACTCATAGTTGCAGGGGCAAAATTGCCCCTGCTTTTATTTATGATAGCTTTTACTGAGGCCATGCTTGAAATAGTGGAGTGATAATCACTGCCAGCATTAGAAGCGTAGCTATAGAACAAGCTGCAATAGTTTGTACGTCTGTCATTTTAGTTCCTCGTTTAATCTATTGTGATTTGACGAGGCTGCTTCTCTTCAGGGATCTCTAACTTCAACGTTACTGCAAGTAGACCATCCTTAAAGGTAGCTCCAGTTACTTGAACATACTCGGATAGACGAAAAGTGCGCTTAAAGTTACGTGTTGATATTCCACGATGAACTACATCACGACCTTTAGATTTATATTCGCCTATGATCTTCAGTGACCGTTCTTTCTGTGTTACTGTTACGTCATCTTTGCTGAAGCCTGCTACTGCTAGCTCGATCGTATATTCCGTATCACTTTCTTTGATGATATTGTGAGGCGGATAATGATCGTTAGCGTGAGTAGTTGCATACTCCATGTCAGCAAGTAGATGATCGAAACCAATAAACGCGGACTTGGGGAATAAAGATTGTACTCTAGTCATGTTACTGTTATCTCCTATAAAGCAAGATAGTTGTATGGCCCGACCATTCGGCACCATACTATAATATATAGGAACTTTTGTTATTTAATGCAACTAAACTTTTATGAAATTTCGTATTTCTTCTTCAGAAAGATAAGGCACAAAATCATCAGCAAGCTCTGGATGATCAAACTTATATTGCTTTACTATTTGTAATGCTTTATTTACTGTCATTCTCTTATTAACTACATTAGCCCATATAGTTTCTAGAGTTAAAGGGTAGATAGGTATATAAGCGCACCCTGGGGTAAATGTTAACTCTCCAAAATAAATTTTATTATTAACTAAGTAAAAATCTACTCTTACGAAATCTAAATTTTCAGCTAAGAGCTTAGCATATTTTATCATATCATTTGGAACATTAATTTTTTTATAAGGGTTTTCAGCAAGTAAATGAAAACCGTAACGCTGTGGTAACCTATCTCCAGTATAAGGATCGAAGCATTCTATTCGTCTATCATCAAAACTTTCACCGGTCCATTTACCTTCCATGTTTATTTGCAAGAATCCAGGAGTACCATGAAACGTCCAAAATTTATAGTCTTCTGGTAAACCTGATTCATGATCTTTATTTTCAAGAAATTCTTCAGCGAATGCTATAGGTTTAATTAGAGAGTAGGCTCGTTCTTCAGTTATAGCACCAAAGTCAGTTTTAAGCCATTTATCAATTGCTTTTTGAGCTTGGGCTATTCCTGTCTTATCTTTATCAACTAGTAAGTTAAAATCTTTACCATGATTAGCTTTAAGCATAAATTTTTGCGGTAGTTCATTCCATGCGTTTACAATATAATCACCATACCAAAAAACCTTAGCAGTTCTAAGATCGGGGCATTTATTTTTTATATATTCTTTAACTTTAAGTTTATCTTGGAGATCAGCTTGAAATTGAGAAGGGGTAAATTTTTGAATATTTAACCAATCAACTAAACCATAATTACCTGTTTTATCTAATGGTCTTTTAAAAGCATAATGAAAGATGGACTCAATTTTATCTTTATCAGATAAGGGTAATGTATCCATTGGATTTGTTACTATTTTCGTGTATAAAGTTATGATGTGCTGCTAAGAAAGTATTACTTTCAATTGCTGTCTGAAAAGTATCATTATCTATATCACCTTCTTGTTTTAAAACAGCATTTGCTTGTGCGGGAGATACACCAGCGCTTCCCATACCAAAATTGAACTGCGGGTAGCTTGATATATCTATAGTTGTACTCCATGCAACTGAAGGAATTGTATTTGGACCCATATGCCATGAATAATGTAAATGGTCAATATCTAATTCATAATTATTAGCAACTAGCTGAATCATTTCAGTATTAGCTACTCCATTATCCTTATAGTAGTCTCTATAGTCAGTAGTATTTACTGAACTGTTTCCTAAATAATATGATATAGTGTTAGCATAACCTTTTATATTAGCAACTTTAGTTGCCCATTCACTTTGCAAATTTTCATTATATAAAATAGTATTAGCTACTACAACCCCTGTTTTTGTAGTAATAAAACCTAACTGGCTGTTTCTTAATCCTTTTTTTACTATAGAGAGGTTATCTTTATTAAAAATAGTTCTAATATAGTCACCAGTATTCATTCCCATAGTATCATTATTATATGCATTTATGATAGCTCTACAATCAGTATTACCACCAGTATCAATATAAAAAGGACTTGCAGTATTCGAAAACTCGCATGAGCATGATGGATATGTGCTATTGCAGGTAGTATTGCTTATATTTTTACTAATACTTTTTATATTATTATTAATAAAATGCTTAAATGTATAGTTTGTAGTATCTCTTTTAATTAAAGATTTGAGAATATTACCTCTATATTTCCATTTACTTACTTCAATAGCATATGGATTTCTTACTACAGCAAATTTCCAAGCTTTTCTCCAGTCATTTCCATATGCAAGTCTTTCAAGATTCACTCCAGTTTCGTAATCGGCGTGTATAAAATTAGGAGTATTAGCAGTTACAACCGGATGCGAATCAATCATAATTTGCTGGATTGATCGCCCACCAGTCCGTGGGATATGTATAAAAAGAATATCCTTATTATTATCGTACTGCATTAGTCTTCCTTAGTCTTCTTTTTCATTTTATTAATAAATGCACGATATACTGCTGCTTCAGCAGTTTTTTTCATAACTCTTGCTCTTTGCTCCATAGCTATAGCTGCTTGTATTTTATGCGCATGAGATCTACCAGAGTTTTTAATTTTACTAACACTTGCTTTCGCAGTTTTTACATCTTTAAAACCTAAACCTTTTATTGTACCTTTAGGGTTTTCATCAGTATATAAATCAGAATGCTTTTTAGAGTTAGCTGGTTGTCCTTTTTTACGAGGTATTCTCGGATTATTACTTTCTATAAAATGTCTAAAGGTCAACATTATACAGCTCTTATTTTTTTCTACCTATATTATATTTAGCGATAAGATCCCATTCTGATTTATCACTATATGATATAACTTTAATAGAGCTTAAAGGAGCAATATTTTGTGATGTTTTTTTAGGATCGACTATTTTCACTAGATCCCATTGTGATATTAGATTAGCAATAGTATTACGTCTACCTTCATCTTCTTCACTAAAATTAGTAGTCTTACCGTCAAGAGCGAATAATTCTTTAAAATGCACTATATAATATTTACCTTGCTTGTGTAAAATATGACAAGATTGAAATAATTTTTTATCTTTAACGGAAGCTATACCAATACGGGTTAAAGTTTCCTTTACTTTCAGAAAGTCTTCTGATGTGTTAAGCGTAACTTCAACCAACTTATCTACGCTTGTATTCATGATTCCTCACAGGTTGTTATTCTTCTTTTAATCTCATTCAACTCATCTGATGTCAGAGTCTTGAGAATCTGTTCAGCTTTTCTTACATTACAATGATAATACTCTTGAATTAAAAGTAGATCATTATTTTGTTCTTTTTTGTGCCACTTACTAAAACGTTTTTTAGGTCGTACGTTATTTAGCAGATAATCGAATTGTAATTTATTATCAGTATGACCTCTAGTATTCATTTCATTAGCAAACAAAATAGTATCGGGAAAATAAGATAAAGACTTATTTACTAAGAAAGGAGTATAGAATGATTCAGCTGCGTCGGGATTTTCTGAATCTTTAATTAGATTTTTTTTATTAAAATTAATTGCATTTACAAAATCAAAAGGTTTCATTACCAATGCCTTATTACACCTGCTATAATAAAAAAGCAGGTTAACCAGTTTACTAATTGTAGTATCATACGAATATAAAGTCCACGTCTTGCTTGCTGCATAGTTAAGATAGGTACTTTAGGTTCATCTTCGTCGGTGCGACCAATATAATAATCGAGAGCACGGGCCATAACTTTTTCCCATGTACGATATTCAAGCATGATATTTCATCCATTCACCTGCTGCTTTCTTCCAAGTATATTGTAACGCTGTATCTCTAATGGCTTGTCTATTCCAATTCATTTTCATAGCCTTACTAATAGTAGTATGAAAATGCTCATTAGATAATAATCCATTTACACCATTAATAATAATCTCATCCGGTCCAGGCTCACCTGCATAAGCAACAACTGGTATACCTGCCGCCATAGCTTCAAGCATAACCAAACCAAATGCTTCATTACGACAAGGGAATACAAATACTTTAGATTTATTATATTCAATATTAAGCTCAGCTGAAGTAAGCTGACCTAAAGGTTTATTACCTTCAAATTTATCCATATTAATATAATGATTAAGTTGATCAGTCATAACTGGACCAGCTAGCTTAGTTTCACCATCCCATGTTAATATATCTTCTAAATTTCTAGTATGATCAAGCCGACCAGCAAAAATAATACCTGAAGGTTTTCTGCTTTTAACTATATTATACTTTATATTATCTACTGCAAATCGTTTACATTTATATACGTTTTTAAAACTATATTCTTGTAAAGTATTAACCCAGTTATCAGTTGGAACTAAAGTAAGTTTAGCATTATTATAAAAATTACGTTTATATTCTAATACATCTTCATCTTCAAAAATGTGGCCAACAGTATCATATAATGAATAATGAGTACCGTATGACGCAGTATATTCTTTATTATTAATTTCGCAGTAACGAGCAACCATTCGACAAATAGCCATATCGTTACACATATGAATTATATCAGGCTCATAATCATCAATCATCTTAGCTACTTTGCCTGGATTAGCAACATATTTACCTAACATATCAATATAATCAGGACGAAGAACTTTAATTGTATGGTCTTTATTTAGTACATCAATAAAACCTTCGAGTATAGTATTAACACCATTAGTGTCATTTTTATAATAATCTGTTACGAATAATATCTTCAATATTTTTCTCCCAATTAAGAGAAGCATAATCTAACGTTGAAGCAACCGCACTATGCGACCATTTTTTACTTTCAGCTTCTTCCAACCCTTCTGAAAATTGTCTACATAGTACTCCATTATCTTTAGTTATCGGATCATCAGGCTGGGAAGATTTAGAATCATAAAAATTTTTATCATATGTAATTACTGGGGTTCCACATGCAATAGCTTCATACATTGAAAGACCTTGCACATAACATGTAAAAGGATAAAAAGCATACTTCGCTTTTTTTAAAAAATTAGCTACACTGCTTCGAGTAGTATAGGGTATAAATGTAACGTCTTTAAAGATCGCGCTAAGCTTATCTTGTTCTTTATTAGATACACCTATAACTATTTTATTATACTTAGTTTCTAGCTGACAAAATAATTCGATAGGACGATCAACACCTCCTCTATTCACGCATACTATTATATCTTCTCTTGGTTCAGTAGATAAATCAAAACATTGATCTATACCTATCATAGGAGCTACTGTAATATTTTGATCTTTAAAAGGATATATTGGATTAGATTTAGTTGAAGTATCCCATTGCTCTTCATAGAACATACCTTTAACGAAATCTTTAGTATAGCTATTAGGTACTAAAATATTATCTACTTCTAAAGATTTACCAAGCTGTCTTACTGCATTATAATTTTGTCCTTTAACGTCAAAAAATTCAGGACGTAATATTTCACCTTCATTTTTAGGAAAAGTAGACTCATGTCTTGTATATAGAAAGTTAGATTTTACATTAAACTTTTTAGCTGCACGAATAGCATTACTAGTAATTAATCCTTGATTTATAATTAATATACTAGAGCAATCTTTTACAAAGCCTTCTAAAGCATTTTTGCTTATAGTTCCAGAATATTCAACAATATCCTCATGAAGAATAAGATTATCTCTTAAAGCTTCATTTAAACCTGTTAAGCCACCTTCAGCAAATAAACCTATCATTTGAACTCACAATCCATCATTACATGAGTAAGAAATGCAACTGTATTTATTTCTTGATCTACGGCAAATGCCGATTTATACTGATAATCAGCTAAATGAACTACTAATTGAGGTATGGACGAAGGATTAAGAAAATCATATGCTTTATCATATATCTTTCTAAATAAGGTATTTACATCAATATCAGAGTTCTGCGCAACCCATTTACGCATTGCAGTAAATTCTTTCTTTTTAAGATATTGTACTAAATCGCTAATACCAGTATCGTTATCAACAAGAGCATTAGTATCGATAACTCCAGTAGCAGCTGCTTGCTGAAGAGTATTCCATGTACGACGATAGTCAGGAAACTGCTTTTGAATAATAGCAGCTATAACCTTTTTATTATACTCTACTTCTTCATTATCTAGAATACCACATACTCTATGAAAGATGCTTGCAGCTAGATCAGGCTTTTCATCAGCAGGTAGTTTAAAGTCTACAATACTACATCTTGATTGCAACGGGTCAATAATTTTATTTTTAAAGTTACAAGTAAGAATAAAACCACAATTCTTCGAGTACTCTTCCATAAAGTTACGAAGAGCAGGTTGAGTAGATTGAGGATTAAGATAATCAGCTTCATCTAAAATAACATACTTACGCCCTTCAGCAAACGATACCGTAGAAGCGTAATCTTTAATAGTAGTACGAAGAGTATCAATATTTTTACCTTCTAGCGAACCATTAATAATCATATAGTCTCGTCCAAGCTGCTCGAGTACAGCTCTTGCAAGCGTAGTTTTACCTACACCAGGACCACCTGAAAGAATAAGATTAGGTACCTCGCCTTGCTTAATAAAAGCATTAAAGGTCTTTTTTAAGTTACTAGGTAGAATACATTCATCTACCGTTTTCGGCCGATATTTTTCAGCCCAGAGAAAATCATCACGCATTATCATATATCCACTTAAACTTAGGTATATCTTCATACCTATGCATATCATTATCTTTAAATAAAGGAGGTTTTTCTTTCCAGCCTGCGAATGCTAGAGCATATCTTTCTCCTTTCCATACTCTTGAAACTCTATGATAGCGACCAGGGGTTTCATTAAATATTAATCTATTATAAAAAGGCGCAAATCTCTCTACTTCAGTACGCGATTCTTCAACTTGATATTCAGAAAAGCCACCCCATAAACTATGAGGGTATCCATAATATGTACAAGACCATTCAGGTAAGAGATCATCTGTCGTTTCGTCTACATCTTGATGCCAGGAGTAAACTCCATCTTTCAAATCAAACGTATCAGGATTAATTATGCATGCAACTACCCACCATTCGAAACCTACAACATCGTCATAAATTTCTAATCTTTTAGTAGCATTTTCTATGAAAGTTTCCCATACGTTTTTAGGTTCAGATTTATCGAACCATCTAAACGCACCATGACAATCAATCCATAGTTGACGATCATTTAACGGTTTAAGAGCGTCTTCATCTAAAAAATAATCAATTAAGATCACCGCTTATTCTCACTAACAATCCAGTACGTATTACGATTATTTCTAAACTCAATAATTTGTTTCTGATCTACTGATACTGTATACTCATCGGGTAATACTTTTACAATATTTTCAGTTTTAACAAATACTGAGAAGTCAACGTTATCAATCTCTTTAATAACTTGATCAAATTTATGCGCGCCAGGATTTTTATAGTCAGCAGTACCAACTTTAAGGTTACCATCTTCGCAATAAATTCGAACTAAATCAGTCTGTAAGATCGATGCAGCTTTAATAACATTCGTAATATGATTCTGCTCTAACTGGAAGGTAGTGATAATATTTTCCATAGGAATCGATTTAGCGATGGGAGCGATAATCATAGAAGGGTCAGCATAAGCATAAGTTACGTTACCATTCTTTGCAGTAATCTCTACACTATCTTTACCCCAATCATATTCGGGCTCTTCAAGCATAGAAATAATACCTAAAAATTTAGATAGTTCATAAATGGCAAACGGCTGACGAAATTGCTCGTCAGTTTTAGCTTTTGCAACGATAGTTTTAGAAGGAGCCATAGTAACGATTTCATTACCTCCTTCTACCATAACAGATGGATTAATCATACTAAAGTTCTTCAGTACATTAACCGTTTCAACACTCAATTTCATAATATAATAGTTTCCTTACTTAAGTTTTTTTCGACCGGGCATAGTAGCTTAAGGTCCTAGCTGACCTTGTTTACCAATCTTCGTAACATCTGCAGTTGCTGAAGCGCCGATAGCAGCAATATCAGGAAGCGATCCGCTAAAGACATGCGAACCCATATGCGCAAGTTTCATCCAAGGACAGTACCAAACCTTAAGACCTGCTTCACGAGCCCATTGACAGAACATATAGTCTTCTGACAAATAACGTCTACTTTTTTCATCGATAATAGCATCAAAGTAACACATAATTTCACGAGAACCGTCGAAAGCTTCAGTACGAACATGATCAGGTTTATACATTTGCTGAGGATAAGTTTCGTTAAACTTCTCAAATGCTTGACGACGAATCATCATAAAACCAGTACCAGCTTCAAGTACTTCTACCGGCTCATCTAACGAAAAGCTTTCTACATTACCCGCAGGATTAAATACATAATCACCTACATATTTACTTAACTGCTCAGGATCTTCATCAGCAAATCCTTTATCTACAGCAGCCTTAATTTTTTCCCAAGAGATACATTTTTTAGGATAAGGTCCACAGATAATATCGTATTCATCATCGCCTTCAGGTCCTGATAATGCAGCAAGAGTTAAGACGTCATTAGGATCGAATCCAATATCAGAGTCAATAAACATTAGATGGGTACAATCAGAACGCATAAACTCATCTGCAATATAGTTACGCGCGCGAGTAATTAGCGATTCATTAAATAGATAAAAGAAGCGAACATCCATTTCATATTTCGTAGCAAGAGTAGCTAAATCAACACTCGACTTAGTATACATACCTGCAGCTTGACCGCCATACATAGGCGTACCAACCATAATCTTTCTTTTTCTCAAGTCTTCAACAGACATCTCAATGCTGATAGGCATAGTATTTTAATTCCTCTTCTATCATTTCTTCAATTAACGTTTTTAAAGTATAGGATGGTTCCCAATTTAAATCAAGCTTTGCTTTAGTAGCATCACCTACAAGTAGATCTACTTCAGCAGGTCTGAAAAACTTAGAGTTAATCTTTACTACATCTTCATATCTTAGATCTAAAAATTCACAAACAGTTCTTGCGAATGTTTCTATAGTATTAGTTTCGCCAGTTGCGATTACATAATCGTCTGCATTTTCTTGCTGCATCATTAAATACATCGCTCTTACATAGTCTTTAGCATGACCCCAGTCTCTTTGTGCTGACATATTACCTACTTCAACGTGATTAAGATCTTTCTTATGAACTTTAACTAAGTTATGTACTAGCTTTCTAGTTACGAATTCTTTACCTCTTAGAGGAGATTCATGATTAAATAAAATACCATTACAACCAAAAGTATAATAAGACTCACGATAATTTTTCACCATCCAATATGCTGCTAACTTAGCTACACCATATGGAGACCTTGGATAGAACGGGGTAGATTCGTTTTGCGGTACTTCTTGAACCATACCATACATCTCAGATGTACCTGCTTGATAGAACTTTATATCTGTATCTTTAATACATTCTAAAATTCTTGCTGGACCAAAAAAGTTAGTATCAGAAGTATACAACGGTTGATCAAATGAAAGCTTTACGAAAGATTGTGCAGCTAGATTATATATTTCATCTGGATTAGTATCTTCAATTACTCTCTGTATATTTGAAATTTCATTCAGTTCAAAATCAACGAATTCAATATCTGAAGTAATTCCAAGACGGTCAGTACGCCAATGCTGTATACCAGTATTACGACGTTGCGCTCCATATACTTTATATCCTCTCTCTAAGAGAAGTTCAGCAAGATAAGCACCATCTTGACCGGTAATACCTGTTACTAAAGCAGTTTTACTCATACTTACAGCTCTCAATATCTGCAGTATACCATTTAGCTTGCGCTTCTTCAGAACGATCTTTTTGCCACTTCTTAGTAGCAGGATCATAAGCACCAGTACGAGAATCGATCTCTTTTATTACTTCATCCATTACTTTATCACCATCATAACCATACTTTGCTATTTCACCATAAGCGAATACAATAATATCAGCCATAGCATCAATACGATCTTCGTTTGTCTTAGCTTCGATAAACTCACCGAGCTCTTCGACAATCATTGCTACAAAGCCGTTACGATCAGGTTCTTGTTGGGTAATTAGTCGTTCGTCAGACCAAGCTTTAATACGTTCATAATTAGTCATAATCTATCCAAAATAATAAGGGTTTTCTTTAGTAGTAAAATGTTGTACTATAGAATAATTATAGTCATCAAAATTCATTCGCAATATTGCATTAGCAGTAGTTTTTCTTGCACCGGTAAATTGTGTACTAGAAATACTTAGCTCTTTATCTATAAACATAGGAGATATTTCATTTCGAAAAAGATACATATTTCCATTTTCATAACGTAAACAGCTAAATGCCCCATCTACTTCGTCTAGTTTTTTATTATCGTTTAATCGAAGATTAAGAAGACGAGTATCCCATTTATATCACCATATTCTTTCTGCATTTCTTTTACATAACTATCTTTAATAATACCATTATGCCATAACCAAGAATAATTTTCTTGACTAGGATGCACTGAATCTAAACCTTTTTCGTCAGTAGTAGGGGCTTGAATATGACCAATCCAGTATACACCCATATATTCTTCTACTGTACTTAAATCAAACGTACCAAGATCGCGCTTTATAAGTCTTATATCTTTTTTTATAGGGTCATATATTGATATAGAATACGAATGACTACCTCTATATCCGTTTTTTTCGGCTAGTTTAGTAAATTTACGTTTATTAAAACTTCCAAATATAGCACACATTAGTATTTCTCGAATAAGTCTTCCCATTGAATATCAATACTATATGGGATAGGGTCAATCATCTTAGCTTTACCAAAATTTGCAATTCGTTCTGCGCAAGTAGGACATTTACCACAGCTACGTCCATGCTCATCTGGATCATAACAAGATAAAGTATGAACTAATAAATCGTCTTTATTAAGCTCTTTACATATATTAATCTCTTCTTGCTTAGAAAGCAAGCTAAAAGGAGCAACTATTTCTACTTTATGAGTTCTATTTTGAATCGCAACTGCATTAAGACTGTCAACGAACTTTTGAGAAGTATCCCAGTAACCATATTCATCATGAACTTGCAACCCAGTAAAAACATAGGATGCCTTAGACGCCTCAGCTTGTGCCATCGTGAGAGAGAGGAGAATGAGATTACGAAAAGGCACATATGTTGGAGGCTGAGGATCGCCTAAGACATCACTGATAGTAGGCATAGCTACATCAGTACCACCGATATTAGCTGAGATAGGTTTAGCTATTTCACCTAATATACTAAGATCGAGAATTTTATGACCAACGCCAAGCTTAGCTGTAAGTTCGCTAGCCTTGGTTAGTTCAGCTTTTTGCTTTTGACCATAATCGTAGGAAAGGGCTACTACTCGATCCGGACCATATTTTTCGACTAGAATCATCGTTACAATTGATGAATCTAATCCACCCGACAGAACAGAAAGGACGTTATGCTCGGTTTCAGGGAGAGCTTGTAATGCTTGGTCTAAGTTCATTACTGTCTCGCTGTCTTTTGATGGAAGACATTTACATCTACCAAATCCATATTATATTTTTCAATCATACTCATTTTAGTTGCTCGAGTAGGATTAATATCAATACCGCCGCGACGAGTATACAAGCAAGTTACGAGTACTTCATTACCAGGGCAGCAATCGATAAGCGCTTTATATACTGCTTCACAGATCTCTTCATGAAAATGATTCTCCCGACGCATTGATACTATAAACTTGAGAAGAGATTCTGAAGTAGGTTTTAAACCTACACCTTCGATAGCTATAAAAATATCACCCCAGTCAGGCTGATTAGTTACACGACAGTTACTTCGTAGTACGCTAGTAGTAACAGTATAAGGATCTGCTGAATTAATTACTTCAATAATAGCTGGATCAGCTTCATATGCATCAAACTTTACTGTTTCAATATCTACATAAGATTCCAAACGAGTAAATTTATTAGTTTCTATTGCAGAACCTTCTGTATCAAATCTAAAAAAGCGTACATCAACTTCACATTGAAGAGCTTCTTCTAAGTCATCTTTAATACTATTATGAATTTTACAAACACCTGTAGATACGTCTTTACCTACGTCCCACATATTAAATGAATTTAAATATAGTTTTAACGATTTACTTTCTACAATAAATTCTGAATTAGAAGGATAAACAATCTTTACTACTCCAGAAAGAGGATACCCATTAGATAATAGAGCTGAAACTTCATAGCAGTTCCAAGTATCGTACCCTACAAAATCATCATCACCAATATCATAATCTTTACGATTAAGCCATCGCGGTACAGGTACT
>Ga0160423_10002557_pt1 | contig 15179 bp, 23 predicted proteins | sample CRUFie14St8metaG_FD_108191 | JGI IMG/M metagenome (GOLD analysis project Ga0160423, IMG submission 108191) | Marine microbial communities from the Costa Rica Dome - CRUD Field 142mm St8 metaG | ecosystem: Environmental > Aquatic > Marine > Oceanic > Photic zone | place: Costa Rica: the Eastern... | reverse complement strand
GGGGGTGGGAGTGGGGGTGGGAGTGGGAGTGGGAGTGGGAGTGGGAGTGGGAGTGGGAGTGGGAGTGGGAGTGGGAGTGGGAGTGGGAGTGGGAGTAAGAATAGGACTTAAAGTCGGCGTTGGTGTCATGGGAGTAAAGGTTGGTGTGGGTGTTGGAGCAGATGATTCAATGATATCGGATAAGGGGTCGTCTATATTGGATGCTGTGCTTGATCCGAAAATGTTTGATTTTATTTCGTTGTAATGTTGGCAATTGTTGAATTCACAATATCCTATATACACAATTGTGACAAAAATAGCAAGTGTGATAAAATATGTTACGAATGTTTTCATTTTTTTACCCTCTTAAAAAACTTTTTGGTGCATCGAAAAAAAAAATTGAATATGATTCCAGAACAAGAAGATGGAAATGTCGAGTATAAGCTGAAATTGTTAAACAATGACGAGTTCAGGATAGAACGACTTGCCTCACAAATGAGGTTTCGTTGCAATGAAGGTTGTGGAGAATGTATTTATAATTTGGGTGTCGAAGACGACGGTACTATGAGCGGAATAAGTGATCAAGAGTTTCAAAAGACGATTAAATGCATCACATCTGCTGCCGAAATGAATTCATATCTGGTTACAGAATTAACAAAGACATGTGTGGATGATGATAAATATGTATATGAATTACTCATAAGAGAAATAAATGATGAAACATATATAGATGTTAAGGTTGCAATTGCGGGCAGTGTAGATTGTGGAAAAAGTACTTTATTGTCGGTTCTCACGAATGGAAAAGCAGACGACGGAAGAGGTTCTGCAAGATTAGCAGTGTTCAATTTCCCTCATGAAATCGTATCTGGTAGAACTTCTTCTGTGGGGCATCAAATATTAGGATATGATATGTTTGGAAATATTATGAATTACAAATCGAATCGTGTTCGTACTTGGCCTAATATAGTACAGCAGAGTTCAAAGATTATATCCTTTTTTGATTTAGCTGGACATGAAAAATACCTGAAAACCACTATTTATGGTCTTGCTTCAGGAAAACCAGATGTGTGTTTTATAATGGTTGGTGGTAACAGAGGTGTTCTAAAAATGACAGTGGAACATATTTTCTTATGCAAGAATTTGAACATTCCATTTTGTATCATCATCACAAAAATTGACATGACAAAAGGCAAAGAAAATGTTTTAGAAGACACAATAAATTCTATATATACTCTTCTGCGGAAACCTGGTATTCGCCGTATTCCGATGAAAATAAAAACGCATGATGATATTGTTCGGTCTGCATTAAATATACATACGGAAAGCATTGTTCCAATATTCTCTGCATCAAATGTGACGATGGAAGGAATTAAAGACATCCATACTTTCTTAAACTTGTGTCCCAAGAAAAAAACTCAAATAAATGAAGAGGAAGCTTTTGAGTGTCACATCGATATAGCATGGAATGTACAAGGCGTTGGAACAGTAATTGGTGGGCACATTATTTCTGGAAAAGTAAAATGTGGAGATAAAATGTGGTTTGGTCCAAACGATAATAAATATGTACAGATTACGATTCGTACACTACATTGCAAAAAAGTACCAGTTCAGGAAGCATCAAATAATACATATGTATGTATGGCAGTGAGAGGTATCAGCAAAGAAAATGTCAATAAAGGAAATGTTGTGGTGGAAAGAAAAAATCAGCAGATACTTTGTGAAAGAATTATAGCTGATGTGGAAGTTTTGGTTACACACAGTACAACCATAAAGCCCGGCTACCAACCATTGATGCATGCCAGTAATGTTAGAACATGCGTAGAAATTGAAGATATTCGAAATAAGGTCAATGCTAGAAGTTCGAAACTCTCGGACGACAATATTCTGAGGACAGGTGACACTGCAGAAGTCACATTAAAGATTGTGTTTAGGAAACAATTCGTCAAAGCTGGAACTACTATTTTATTATGTGAAGGACGAACTAAGGTGGTTGGTTATATCAAAAAAATATGTTGAATAAAAATAATGTTTTCTTGTCAAAAATGCGGAGGACTTAAGGCAAAAAAACAATCTCGTTGCGGCGAACCTTGTTTCAAAAATGCAACATTATCTACTTTACTTCAAAGTAATATTATACAAGTGAAAGAAGGAAAAAAAGAACAGCTTGAGAATAATACTCGGCAAAATACGATTGAGAGTAATACTCGGCAAAATACAGATGAGAAAGAAGAACAAAACACAAGAATGAGAATTCCTTGTAGTGAAAAAGAAGTATTGGAAAAATCTTTCGACGATCCAATATTTCAAATGTATCCCGGAAAATACATGGATGCTATGGAATATTTGATAATACATTTTTGGAAAAAAGATGTCACATTTTTCTGAGAATATTAAAAAAAAAATTAAATGTCATGGGATAAATTACCACACGAGATCCAACATATTATTTGGAAACAGAGATTCCTCGAAATGTCAAAACTTGCTTTACATACTTTAACAAAAACGGACGAAGATTTACCATTTTGTCCCCGAACAGACGAATGTATTGTCAGAAAAATACATCATCACTTACACAAATATGAATATTTTGAATGGGACAAGTTTTTGTCACAATATTATAGATTCATGCAAGTATGGAAAGATGAAAGTGATGAAGAAGAATCAAGTATGCAAAATGAAAGCGTTCAATTGTAAAGAAAATATTCAACAATTTACAAGTAAATGGAAGATGAACAATCTGCCTTGATATCTTTCATAAAATTACATGCACATAAAGCAGTCATCCACAACGAAAGATGTATATATTTGGCTAAATACGACCCTTCTGGTATTCCCTTGAGTGTTGTTTTAGATAGATATTCTTATGAAAACTTGTTACAGTCTTTTGACAAAGAGAGTAGATTGAATCATTGGGTGTTTAAACAAGTGCAAACTTATGATGTAAACAAAGAAATAGTCATAGGTCTAGAATTTTCAAAATCTAAGATCTTGTCTCATGTTATAAAACTAATACCAGATGATTGATGAGAAAAAAAATGTTTGATTTTTTTAAAATGTCTCTTGGTTTTAAAGGAGAACAAAATCGCCATGCCATAAAAGTATCAAGTTCCTCTTCTACAACACCAAAACCGATTCTTTCCCTAACACCCGAGGCAGATGACATAGTAGAAGCAAGTGAAACTACAATAATTAGATTACCAGGAGTTGGTAATTGTTTGTACTACACCTCCTATTCCATACTTTTGATAGCAGGAGTTTCTGCTTTGTGGGTTTCAGCGATTGGTATGTGGTGGATAAAATATTACATTGAATGCAATCAAGGTGTCCGGACTGAATGTCCAGAGTGAATGTCAAATTGACAAGTAGCATATAAAATTACACAACTTGTGCGACTTCTTCATTTTCTTTTTCTTCTAATTTCTGATTATTATCTTCTTTCATGGCTTCTTTGAACTTGGCAACTTCTTTTGGCTGATTGCGATGATTTTGCATAATTTTATCCAATTCTTCTGATCTGAAAATTTCCTTGTTCGCGTTTTCATAATTCATATTTTGAGGATATACCCATTCACATGTGCTAATCACATCAATATCAAAATCTTCTACCTTGTCGCCGCAAACATTACGAACATAAGTATTTGCATCGTCTTCTTTTTCGAAGAAACCATACACCTGAAACAAAAACTCAGGAATCTCTGCTGTATCTTTTACAAACGATACAACTGCCAGTTTTTGTCCACGTATATCTAATTTATTACTAATTTTGTGTGATTTACCTTTTTTAGTGTGCTCCTTTCCTTCTTCTTTTGCTTCTTTTTTTGGTGAAGAAGAACCTGCAGTCTGATTCTTCACATTTTCTTCAAATTCTTTTAAATTTGAATGAATAATTTCTTGATGTTTTTTTAACAACTTATTTTTATGTTCTTCAACATACGATTCTGTCAAACATGATGGATCCTTTACTGCTGTTATCCACTTATGAAGTGTGTCCACAAACACAGATATGTTTCCATGTTCTTTGATGACTTCATGCGCGAATTCGACTGCTTCTTCGTTTGTTGGAAAACATCCATATATACATACAGCTGGGTTTGAAAGATCAACGGGTACAGGAGCAAAACTTTTTTGGCTTATCGAAAACACAATGAATTGTTGATCTTTTATGTGAAAATCAAAGTCTGTTGCATCTTGTACCTTTGTAAACTTTTTATCATCTATAATACCTTGTTGTGTAATTTGTGATCTTCTTTGAATTTCATTATGATGTTGTTCAAACGTTGACTTTATTGAGCTTTGCATTGCTTGTTCGGATCCGACAGGTTGCTGAGATGGCTCTGCTTCACTCATTTAAAGTGTATGAATAAATTCTTTTTCTTTTTGAAACGCAATTTTTTTTCGAAATGTTTTCGTCATTATCCTATGATGTAGTTCAAAACGTACTATCATTTTGTAGGGTCGAGGATTTATATAACTTATCGATAACATGTCATGAAGGCAGAAAGCATGTTACAGAATTTATAAAAAGGGTTGACTACATTGGGACATCTCTGAATACCAAATTTTTCTATTGGATTATGCGCCATGCAGAACAACTTAAGTTTCCTCTGCATTTTGGAATGGGGCCTCCATTGTCAATCATGCAAAGTTTAGACATGCATATAAAATGTAGATCAAACCATTTGGAAGTATGCAATATGCATTGTATGGATGCACTCATATTCCTTCGCATGTGTACAGAGGTAAAGTTTTATTTAAACACTGACATTGAATCGTGTCGCATAGACGCAGATGTTTTCAAATTGTCAAGTGTCCAACATTGGGCAAGAACTCATAAAAAAATAAAGTGCAAAAATGTTTGCATTTATTCTTCTTCAGGTAAACAAGATTTATGTATTGTGCTTAAACTATTTTCTGAAATTCAGACTTTGGTTCTACGCAGTGGTAATATGTCAAATGGGTCATTTTGTGTGACATGTGATAGTGCGACTTTGTTCAATGTCAAACCTGATTGCGATCAAGCCATCGCTTTCAAGAAATTATTTTGCTCTTGTAAAACTTTATTCCAAATGGACAGATTTCATGTTTGCAATTCTTCTTGTCGTCTTCTTCGTAAATTACTCCTGATAAGATATCGTTTACCAAAATTTATCGTCATGAACAATTTTCCCAACAAGCTTAAGAAACATTTCTTGAAATTGGGTTCATGTATTGGAGGATCTTCACTTCCTAATGAGAAACCAATTTCTATACCGATGCGAACTAATATGGCGTTTGTATTGCCACATTTAATAATGAATTCCGTGCCTTGACTTGGTTCTTAAATTAATAGGAAGCACTAGAAGTCCACATATATAATAAAAAACGTAACAATGCAAAACAAACAACGAAAATAAACCAAAATTCTATGCACATTCGGGAATATAATGTGCTATTTTGAACCATTTCTTCTTCTTCTTCATCACTTAATGTATTCATAATTTTTTTTGTTTTTTTTGCAAAAATTATTCATATATTTGTGTATATTCAGAAAATACATTCTTGAGATATGTAATATCTTCTCCTTTTTTAAAATCAATTTTTCTATCCAGTTTTTGATACCCAAGTTTTCTCACAAGTGGTTTTGAATTTATATTTTTCTTTTTTGTAAATTCATTCATTTCTTTTTCTTTAAGTAACCTTTTCACACCTTCAAAAATGTGCATCTTATCATCTTCCAATAAAAGTATCATCGTTTCATTTCGAGTAGCTGCTTTTAATGCGGCTTCTCTAGCTGTGTTTGAATTAAAGTCCGTAGTTTCATTTGTTTGAAAATCAAATAGTGTGAATTTTTTCATGTTTATTTTAGCATATATTTTATTAAATTCATCTTATACCATGTCGATAAAATGATACTTGCGGCAAATATAAACGATGCTGCTCTTGCTATGTTTTCCTCCCTTGTGACACGAACATTTCGCACTGACACGATTGCCACAAAAATTCCCTGCACGAATCCACCTAAATGAGCGATATGAGCGATAGCATTTGGACCTTCTTCCGCAAAGAAGTAGAAAAGAATAGTTAACACAGTACAAGCTAAAAAGGATATCAACCATAATAATCTGAATGGCGTCTCTGTCCAATTCATGCTTAGATGTGCTAAATATCCTGAAGTTAATGCATAAGCACCGGAAGAAGCTCCTAATAATCGTGTAGGAGGTCCACTCCACCATCCAGCCTCCAACATGGTGCCCGTTAATCCTCCAATCCAAAAGACGATAAAGGATGGTATCGGTCCATGTATGAATTCGAAAATAGAACCGAGTGATACGATCAAAGCCAAATTATTCCATAAATGTGCCTGATTAATGTGTAATAATTGACATGTAATGAAGTTATATGGTTCTACAATATACACATCATTTGGAACTGGAATACGAAGTACTAAACGGTCTTTTGTGTCATCTCCTATACCATAAAAGAATATTATACATATGATTGTCAAACATAAAGAATGCAATGGAAAGAAATATTTAGACCAGTAACTCATTTTTATGTAATCGGGGAAAAATAATTGAATGTGTCCGATTTCATTCAAATTGTCACAGCTAAAAAATACCTTCCCCGACTAGAAACAAATACAAGACAGTGAAACTGAATTCAAACAGATACGAGTTGAGATTCGAGTGTTTTTCAAATAGATTCCAATAGTTTTCATAGTACCAAGGTAAGAAAATGGCGGCTATGATAAATTGATTCCATGTTTTGAAAAAAGGTCGTGAATCGATAGTAATCGAGACAATATCTGTTATCACCGCAGTAATAAAAATGATGTCAGCCGAATCTGTAAAATGATGGATCGCATGAGTTGTTACTAGTATTCTGCTTGTGCGCACAACTGGGTAAAGCAATTTCAGCATTAAATAAAAGATAGGAAAAAAAGAACGCGACCGCAACATTTTGTTCGCGTTCATATATACGATTGCTTTTTCGTTTCATTATAAAAATGGGGATATTCAGCTATTTCTTTGGTAAATCAGATCCACCACATATTGTACTTGCAACATTTAACTTCAAGACAATTGATGATAAAGATACTTTTTTACAATTACTCGATGGTCCTGATGGTCTTGAGGCGACCCGTAATTTTACTGGATGTCGATTAATCGAATGTTTATCAGATAATTCAGATGAGAAAAGACTTGTCATTCGTCAAGAATGGGATAAACAAGAAGATCACGAAGCATATTTTAAGATGAGAGAAGAAAGCGGCATGATTGAAAATTTAAAAGATATGATGGATGGTGAAATTCAAGTCATGAGATTTTCAAAGTTGGAAAAATAAATTTGTACAGAATTGATAACATTTTTTTTTCAAAAATAAATGCGAGGTCTGACTGTAGCTGGTTCCGGTCCATCTGTCTTGTTTGCGACTGGATTGTATAATACTATGCCATCTACTGCATACTCAGATATTTTGCGTATTCTTCGTCGAAATTTGACAGTATGGTGCTACGATACGCAGCGCCCTCTTGACGCAATATCACTAAAGCGGATTTCAAAATATACAGGCATAGAAAACTTTGGGTACATTGGACATTCGTCTTTTTCAAGTACATTATTTGATTCGAACGAAATAAATCAATTCGTATTGTTAGATCCTGCAATATTCCCATCAGGTTTTAACCCAACAACAAAAAAAATGATAAAGAATGATTATGTCATCACAAAACCAATGATTTTGTTGCATGCAGAGTATACATATGCATCGCCTATACCATTCATTCCGCAGGCATTCAGACCAAGTATAAAAAATGTCGATGCACAATACTTTGACAAAGTAGGGCACGCAGATATTTTAGATGATCCGTTTGCAGACATATGTCATTCTATTGGTATACGCGGACATACACCACAACACTCTTCTAAAATAACAAGAGCACTTTACAGGGAAAAATTATCCCAAAAAATTACAGACTTTTTAGTGTGTTCAAATCGAGAGAAAAAAAATAAACATTTATTATGAGAGCCTCCGTGGCGCAATTGGATAGCGCGTGGGACTTCTAATCCCAAGGTTGCGGGTTCGAGCCCCGCCGGAGGCCATTTTATTTTTTCTTAATTCGCCCCTTCGACACTTTAAGAGATAAAATGTTGCGTTAAAATAAATGGAAATAAATACAGATGACAAAATGGTAAAACTTGCAGTATTAGAAACAAGAGTCAATTCGATTACATCTAATGATGATGTCGACAAAATATGTGCTAAAATGTGCGAGTACGCAAAAGAAGATGGTATTAAGATAATAAATAACGACAATCCTAATTTATGTGACCCTTGTAATGTTTACGAAACACGACAAACAAAATTATAATGAGAATAATAATTATTAGAATGATTGATATAATGATTACATCTCCTTGAATTCCGCCTCTTAAAAAACATAGCAGGCACATGTCATTTTGAATATCACTCATATGATATTTCTGTTTCGCAGTATGATTTTTATCTTGAACAAGAAGTTTTATTTTTTTACGTTTCGACAACAAGGACAAGCAACCATCAATTTGCATTGATAGTTGATTTTGTAAATAATGTTCACCTATTTTTTTTCTTCCGCTTGTAGAGTATAATACACTATGCATGAAAACAAAGTCCCCTTCAATAAAGTTCCAATCATTATTCATGAAAAAAGATGTGCAGTTCTTGTTAAGAGGTTTTGACGTAAGGATTCCTCCAAACACGGCAACATCATATTCATTTTGATGATTAAGCAAAATATCGACTTCGCTTTTAAACTTATCAACATTGTCTATAATACAATCGTCTTCAAGCAATAACAAAGGTCTATTCACATTTTTGAGAAGAGCAAGTCTGTTTGCTAAAAATACTCCAACTCCACCTTTGGTATATAATTCCCAATGATATTTCCGACCTTCACTTAAAGCTGTATATGCAGAATCACTTATAATATCTGCTTCTCTTAAGTCTTCAATAGAAGAATTTCGAACATCAACACCAGTTTGTAAAAATACATTAGCATCTGGAAATAAACGCGTCATCTGATCGACTAAATCACTATGTTTGTGTAATGTTATTATTCCAATATCAAACTTCATTTGTATATACAGTCATTTTTTTAATGAAAATTCGAATTAATTTTTTAATTTACTCTTAAATTTTCCGACTCCTTTTAACGGAGGATGCTCTAATGTATGCATGCCGTCACCTGCTTCTTTACAACCATATGTATATTGTGCGAGAAATTTAAGCTTATCTATATCCGTTTTGCCACGCCATGTTTTATAGAGTCCCTCCTTTGCAGCCATTTGTGAACATTTTTCATGTATCAGTATATTTTTTTACAGCGGTTATGAGCTTCTACATTGGAATTTTCCGCACAATTGACACTTGTATGCCTTGTATTTTTTTCCCTCCTGTTTTTCCTTTTGCATGATATCATACAACATGATTTGATCTGTATTTTACTATTTTTGATACAAGTTTTGAAAAACCACCTCTGCTTGGTATGAAGTATTTTGAACAACACATATATATAAAACTTTCATCTGCGTCATTGTCACACTTCAAATCAACGGTGAAACCATTTTTTGTAAATAACTCTTTACACATTGCTATATATTTTTTCGACTCTTTAAATTCACCAGTTGTATGTACACCGTAAACAAAGCATACTTTATTCAGATTTAACATTTTAAGTTTTGTCATTCTATGTTTCATTTCTTCCTTAGTAAAAACATAATATGACCACAAGGGACATTTTCGATGCGGAAAGCTACATGTTTTTCTCTCCCAAAAGTCTACTGCGGTTGGAATTTTGTATTCATGTGGTTCAAGTATTTTTTCACTATCATTTTCAAGTTTTTCGTAATCAAAATCTATTACATCTCCAACTCTCAAATGAAATACAGCAGTATCATCCTCCGGTTTTTCAGTATAATACATTTCTTTCAAAGAAATTATGTCGTTCAAAATTTTTATATTTGATACATCCATTGTGCTTGTCAAGTATATTGATGCAATTGAATTCGGCCATTTACGAATTGTGCATTCTGCTAAATTTTCCTGATTTGTGTGTTCCCAACGATCGCCCCAACCATCACCACAAGTGACTTTTCTTTTTTCATTTAAAAGTATAAGATCACCAAGTCTGTAGTCTTTTCGAGTTGAAGGATGAATTAATATATTTGACGCTTCATCTAGATCATATGTTTTTATATCAATGATTTGAAAATAGTAGAAATAATATCTTATTTGAAATATTAATAAAACAACTGATAAAACAACTAAAATCACAAAAACACCTTTGTTTTTGATCATTTTTCTACAAGTGAGAAAAAAAAGTATGGCGTATGAGCATGTCTCATATGAGCACTAATGGGTCAATCGAGTACAATATATTTATTTGTTAACAATAATGAAATCACATTTTGCATTTTTAGGAATAATTATAACAATTATCATTATTATAATTTGGATGTGCAAAAAAGTTGACACCTACGATGATTTGTTGTGTAGAAAGAATTTATTCAAATATGTGAAAAACTTGAATTCAGAATATGTTCAAATACTGAACAAAAGGTATGACAAATTGGAAAATTTCGTGTGCAATAAGAAAAATGTGGTGCTCTTTTACATAGATGATCCGTATGAATCAACATGTGAGTCCACAACAGAAGATGACTTAGATTTTATACAAAAGAAATCAAACATATCACTGTTTGTATCTGATAATATTTCTAAGAAAAAGTTACTTGAAAATGAGGTGCTATGGCCGATTGGTTTAGAATCTAAAATGATTGACAATCAATATTTGACTGAACATTTTTTGACCCAGGTAGAGAGATCAGATAGTATGAAAAGAAATAAAATTTTATGCAATGCTCATTTAGCATATTACCAACACCCAAAGTCTGGATTGGGACCGGATCGTATGAATATGTCGAAAGCATTGTACGAGAAAAGCAAAAATATTGATTTTTGGCATACCAAAAAAGATCGTAAAATGTGTTTTGACGAGATGATATCATACTATGCTGAACTTTGTCCAGAAGGCAACGGAATTGATACACACAGGTTTTATGAAGCATTTGCCCTAGGAGAAATACCTATCGTGCGTAAAGGTATATATGAAAAAGTGTACAAAGAATTTCCTGGCACAATATTGGTCGATGAATGGCATGATGTACTAGATTTAGAACAAACAAGTTTCGAGCAGCCTCTAAATTCAATTGAACGATTAGAGTACATAAAGCTATCATATTGGTTGTACAAAGTTTTGCGTAATCGTTGTAGAATTGTCACCTTCTTTACATCAAAACTTTGCAATGAATGGAAAAACTTGGCAATTTCTTTAGAAAGGCTTGAACTTTTAGACTTGATGATCGTATATGTCTTGGATGATGATGCTAAAAACTGTGTGGAGCAATTCACATCTCAGGTTGAAATAAGAACTAACTTCATGTCGACGACAGACAAAGGTGGAGATTTTGGTTCAGATGCATTCAACCAAATTATGAAAAAGAAGCTTGAGATCATAAAAGAGGTAGTAAGTGAAGGTTTTTTTACATTTTACTTAGATACCGACATTGTTGTGATGAAAAATATAATTCGCGATTATTTCTCACTACCACCTAAATCCTTATACATTCAATCTGATTTACCAAATTTCTCATCAAAGATATATGCTCGTATGAGTAATTTGTGCGCTGGATGCATGTTCTTTTCACCGTCAGAAACAAGTATTCAGATATTGAAAAAAGCATTAAACGTTTTTCCGACATGTAAGCATTTAGATGACCAGTGTGCAATAAATAAGGTGTTGATGGCAAATCCATCATGGTATGATGTTCTTGATCAAAGAAAATACATAAACGGAGCACGATATTTTCAAAATCCAACTCAGTCATTATCATGTATTTGGTTGATTCACAACAACTGGATAAAAGGTGTAGAAAACAAAGAACAACGGTTTATAAAACACAATTTATGGTTTGTATAAAAATATAGTTTTTAGACAATTTTAAAAACAAAACTGTCGGATATAAACGTGACTGAAAGAAACAATATCGTGTGGTGCACTTGAATTCGGTACACATGAATTTAGGGATTTGAACAGGTTAGATGTTGACACTTTTCTAAACGATATATTTGACGATTGATGAAATTCTTTGTACATATTAAATGAAGACAAGCACGATAGGCGTTCTTGTCGATGAGAAACACAAAAAAACATCCGTAGTAACAAAATCTGTTCCGGACCCTGTTTTTCAAGTAAACACGCACGCAAGTACACATTTCAAGAGTACACATAGTACACATTGCAAGACTCTCATTTCAAGCACTGTAAAACCCTTGATTCTCGGATCCGTAGACGGGTTGATTACGTCATTTGTCATAATTGCAGGTGGTATAGCGGGAGATGTATCGAAAAATGCAGTCATGATTATCGGATTTTCTAGTCTTTTTGCAGATGCATTTTCTATGGGAACAAGTGAATACTTGAGTTCACGCACACAATCTTCGTTTCGTGAATCTCTCTTGTTTGGGATTGTGTGTTTTTCAAGTTTTGCCATATTTGGTGCAATCCCTTTGTTAGGATACTCTTTCGCAGAAACAGATTTTGAATTTGGTATTTCGTTGTCATTGTTCTTGTTCTCATTGTTAAGTGTTTCTCTTTTGCGAACATACATTGTGTCATCCTCAAATATTGTCTTCTCTATTTTAGAAATATTAGGATTAGGATCTGTTGCAGGAGCGATTGCTTACGGAGTAGCTTCTATTTCACATGAAATATACTGATCAGCTTCTTTTCAAACATATCCGAAAGCTTCGTGATGCCTGACCTTTGTCATTTCGAGATCTCTTCATATTGTCTAGATTTACATCTTCTATCCATTCTCCATTTGTATTCGTATAAAATACACGAGTTTTAGGCGACACATGTTTTATTGACATCGAACATCTTATACATGGTCTTGACATATGATTGCAATCACTTATACGTTTTACATACATACTGCATTGTTTATTTCTCTTTAAAAATGGTAGTAAACCCATTTCAGCATGCCTTCCCCAGGTATTTGTCGAGATTGCTAAAAGTTTACTTCCTTGAAACAAAAACGCAACATGCTTCGGATATTTCTTGAGCTCAAACTTCAAATCGTTGCTTTCTGCGTGCATCCGTTTTATTTGACGAGTATGCATTTTGATTTTTTTTTGTGTATATTTTCCATTTTTTTTCTAAAAATAAAAAAAATGGAAACTAGATGCGAAAATTCAGTATTTTGGATTGGTGTATCATGTACTCCTGGGATTTCAGAAGTAGATTGTATAATTGATAAAATTTTGGAATCGTCAGGAAAAATCGTCGTTCATGCACAACATACTCGTCCCGATATATTCATTCCACATTGGAATGTAATTATGCATATCTTAAAAAAGTTGAATTGCTATTCAAAAGAAATTGAAACACGTTTGATTGGTACTATCATTCAAACTCCTAGTTTAGACCATATGACCAAATCCATCATTCAAGTAATTTTGTTGTTGTACAAACCCAAGAAACCATTGTGTATAACGGACAATGATGACGATGTTAGATTATTTTTAGAAAATCTCAAGATTCATAGTTTGTAATGTAGAATTATTAATATCTGCGTTGGTTGTGTGAAAATCCGAGTGCATTACAAAAAGAATAAAAACAGAAAGTACAATAGATTGACACACAGTGACGAGATCATTAAGCATTTCGTCCCTCATTTTAATAGGCCATTTTTTTTATTCAATCGAAATGAATGGAAATGTATCTACTTGGGCCTTTCCTTTGTGCAATCTGATTTTTTGCGGACCCAAAATGTGGAGTAATTTCGTGAAAATGAGTTTGATATCGGTATTTCTCAATACAACATAGTCAAGAAATACTTTTTTATAACCTCCGCGCAATTCCAGTCGTCCTTTAATATCGGTTGTAAATATATCACTCATAACATTACATAATTCGTATAATTTTTCGGCAGATATTGTCATGTAAACAAATACTTCAAAATTTATAAAAGCAAGACCAATAGGTGTCAAAAGCGTGGGTGGTTCAATTGTGAATCTATTTGCATCACTAAGCTTTACTTTTGAAGTATAATTTGCAGCGGGTTCTACTGGAAAGTTGAACCATTCCTTGTTTCTGGCATCTGAAGATTGTAAAACAGACAAAACATCAGCTTGAAACCACAATCCAAACTGAGAACCGAAATGAGGATCTATATGAGTAATTTCTAAATCATCTTGTTCGCTAAGGGGTACCCACATTAAAATCATTGTTCCGCGACTACCAATCTGCATCATACACAGATACGAATCGTCCGACAAGTAAGAGCGAGCATCTTCAATACTAAGCAACTTGAATGCAATTTTTTTGGTCCATACATCTTCAACAGGATTCACTTCAACATCAAGAATCAAATACTTTCTACACATATCAATAGATGTATTATTGTTAAAAATTTCATTGTATTTTACATCTGAAATCTCACCAGTTTCAATATTCTTTACATGAATATTTCCAAAATTAGGTTTCCAACGTTTCCCTCCAGTTCCATGTGATCCAGATGCAATCCAACCACCTAATGTTCCATCTTCTACTGACGGATGTGATGTTAAACTCAAATTCTTACGTTGAAGCTCTGTTGTTATATCTTTGATTAAGGTGCCTGCACCCCATCTTCCATTTTCAAGTAAACCTGCATATGGACATTGAAGGAGCTTCTTAGCATCTATTTTTTTGTTCAAATAAAATGACCAACCTGCACCTATAGGCACTACGACAGATGATTTCGTTGAAGATATTGAAAAAGTTCTTAAAAATTTCGAAAATGTGTTCGAAAATAGTATAAGATGTGCAAATAGCAGAATAATAATGAGTAATAGAACCTTTTCATGTCCTTTAGACAATTTCATCATCAACATCAGAAGAAATATGACATATACGAACATCAACAAATGTATGATATAAGTAAGTGTATACATTTAAAATACATATAAGATTTTATTTCATAAGACATATAAATGGGTCGATCACCTAAACAAAAAAGAACGAAACCTTTGTCGAAAACACTAAGAAGAGCATCAAAAAGAGCATCAAAAAGAGCATCAAGAAGAGCATCGAAAAGAGCATCGAAAAGAGCATCGAAAAGAGCATCGAAAAGAG
>Ga0160423_10002556_pt1 | contig 15181 bp, 12 predicted proteins | sample CRUFie14St8metaG_FD_108191 | JGI IMG/M metagenome (GOLD analysis project Ga0160423, IMG submission 108191) | Marine microbial communities from the Costa Rica Dome - CRUD Field 142mm St8 metaG | ecosystem: Environmental > Aquatic > Marine > Oceanic > Photic zone | place: Costa Rica: the Eastern... | reverse complement strand
CCAGTGGTTACTAAATTAGAAGTAAGACTGGTAATGTCAGAATCGTTTGACGTTATCTGAGTTTGTAGTGTCTGACCGGTAGTGATCAAGTTCCCGCTCAACGTATCTACCTTACCGCTTAAAGCTTCATCGCTAGCATTTTCAGCTATTCCAGAAACAATAGCTATTTCAGAAGTTAAAGTTTGACCTGTGGTTGCTAAATTTGACGTAAGGGTAGATATATCAGAATCATTACTTGTGATTTGCGTCTGTAACGTTTGCCCAGTTGTGGCTAAATTAGATGTGATCGTCGAGATATCAGAGTCGTTACTCGTGATTTGAGCCTGCAGAGTTTGTCCCGTAACGCCCAAATTACTCGTGAGAGTAGATATATCAGAATCATTTGATGTTATTTGTGTTTGTAGAGTTTGACCCGTGGTAATCAAGTTTCCACTTATGTCATCAACGACATTTCCCGTTGAGATTAAGTTTGTAGAAACTGTATTTATATTCGTGGTTAAAGTTTGGCCCGTAGTGATTAAATTACCACTTAACGTATCAACTTTGCCGCTCAAAGCTGGATCAGAGCTAGAACCGGTAGTTAAGCCGGAAACAATAGCTATCTCTTCTGTAAGGTACTGGCCCGTGGTTATTAAATTACCGCTTAAAGTATTAAAATCTTCTCCTCCTGCGAGGCCAGAAACTATCGCTATTTCTGAAGTAAGGGTTTGTCCGGTGGTAATTAAGTTCCCACTTAAAGTATCAAAATCTTGCCCTCCGGCTATACCTGAAACCGTGGCTATATCTGCACTTAAATTCTTCCCCGTTGTTATTAAATTAGAAGAGACAGTATTGATATTTGTAGTTAAAGTCTGTCCAGTGTTTACAAGGTCTCCGATTATACCAGCTATTTGTCCATCATTACTAGTTATCTGGCCCTGTAAATTATTGCCCGTAGAAATTAAATTATTAGTATTGGTAACGGTTAGCCCGGAAACAACGCCAATATCGCTAGTTAATGTTTGACCAGTAGTAATAAGATTGCCGCTAATTATATCGGCAGCAACACCGCCAGTAGTCATTCCTGATACTGTGGCTATTTCGTTTATAAGATATTGGCCAGTAGAAATTAAATTTCCTGAAGTTGTATCAGCATTACCACTGGTATCCATGACGGCGAAACCAGTTTCAATTAAAAGATTAGTAACTACAGCGATATCTAAATCGTTACTAGTAATTTGAGTTTGTAACGTTACTCCTGTACTTCTTAGATTTGATGTTAAAGTAGATATGTCAGAATCATTTGAAGTAATCTGATTCTGTAAAGTTACTCCTGTCGTGTTTAAATTTCCGCTTAATGTATCTAACAGGCTTCCCGTAGAGATAATAGTATTAGTGAGGGCTTGACCTGTAGTTATTAAATTTCCACTTAAACCATCTATATCGCTGGCTTCCTGACCAATTAACCCTGATACAATAGATATCTCTGAGGTAAGAGTCTGACCAGTAATAATTAAATCTCCACTTAATTCATCAAAAGTGCTACCTCCAGCTATACCTGAAACAATAGCTATTTCGTCTGTTAAAAATTTGCCTGTAGTGATTAAATTTGAATCAGTAGTATTTGATTGAGTTTTTAGTTCTCCTGTAGCTGTATTTAAAGCAGTTATATCTGCATCATTATTTGTGATCTGTGTTTGGAGTGTGACGCCAGTTTGTTGCAAGTTGGAAGCGTCAGCATAAACTCCTGTTTCATTTTTTGTTACTACAACATTATTATTTATCGCCAAAGGAAAGTTGAACTCAAATCTATCGTTGTTCTCATTAAAGAGGAGGTCAGCATCAGGCAAAGTGCCCCTATCTATAACAAGCCCACCTGAACGAACCGCTATACCCGCATCAGTTTCGCCGCTATTAATTATTATGATATTATCTTTTACGGCAAGATGCTCTACATCGATGATCGTCTCTGTTCCTGTAACTGTTAAATTTCTTATAGAAACGTCTTGGAATACTGTAACTCCAGTAGCGTTAGAAAAATCAATGCCCCCATTGGAAGCTCCTATAGAAACATCTCCTATGAAAAGAGTATTTGAAGACAATTTTAGGTCATCAAAGAATCCCGTCCTAAAAGGTAAAGATTCTGACCCGAAATCCAAAGTTCCGCTGGAAGGGGGAAGTATAACTCCGGAAATAGTCCCTCCTGATTTATTAAATTTATATTCTTGTAACTCCCCTGTAGCAACACTCAAAGTTCCTGTTGCTGTATTTAAGGTCAAGATATTTGCAGCATTAGTATTTATTCTAGGTTCAAGATTGTTCCCTGTATCTATTAAATTATTAATATCCTCTACGATTAAAGCTTGTAAATTGCTTCCGGTAGTTAAAAGCGTCTGTCCTGTTGTTATTAAATTAGATTCTATGTTATCTATCTGGGGCTGGATAAGATTACCTGTAGAAATTAAACTACTAGTTAGGGTCTGACCAGTGGTAATCAAATTCCCACTAAGGTCATCTAAGATATCACCACTGTTAAGTATCTGAGTTTGTAAGTTGTTACCAGTAGATATTAAATTGTTGGTAAGGGTATTTGTATCCCCAGTTATCCCAGTTATAGATGCGTTTAAACTTGCTCCAGTAGCTGCTAAATTACCACTCAAGACATCTCGAAGAGAATCTAAATTATTACCAGAAGCAATTAAGTTTCCACTTAATGTGGATATTTGAAATTCTAAATTATTACCTGTTGAAATTACATGGCCGCTGAGTACCCCTATCTCATCGGTAAGAGTGGTTCCGGTAACTATTAAGTTTGCGCGTAAGCTAGCTACGTCATTGGTTAAAGAGAGAATGTCTCCTTCGGTAGCTAAAATATCTGTGTTTACTCCTAAATCAGGAACTTGGCCACTTACATTAGTTACAGGAGGCGCTCCAGCGACAGTAGTAACGCCATCGATACGCTTGTCTACTACTGTAGTAGTAGAGCCGCTTATTACAACGTCGACTACAGTTTGAGTGCTCATTTTATTATGTAGTTACCTGAGGGTAAACGAAAAAATCTCCAGCTAAGATTTTATCTACTGCCCCTTCGGTGTTTGAAGCCCCACTAGGATATTTCTCTATGTCATAAACGAATTGCCCAACTGGAAGGCCTGAAGTCTGAGACCCGCTTAGATAAACATCTATCAGGCCGCTCTGGTAAGCACTACCAGTAGTCCCAGAAACAATAGTAGGATTTAAATCAATTAAAGCATCAGTGCTAGAATATCTATATTTAACTACTCCTCTAGCATTATAACCGCTAAGATTTATAGCATCTCCGCTTGCATCTTTGACGTTTAACCTAACGCTTAGCTGTGACCCTTGTGTCGCGCTAAAATTATAAACCGTTGCCATATAGTTTTATTACACTATATGGAGGTTTTTTCTGAAATATTATCTTCCTTCAGACAATATTTTAATAATGTCCTTACTAATTTTAGCATTTTCCTCTGGCGCAGTTGCTGGTTTTTTATAAGCAGAGGCATGTTTGCGAAACTCTCTAACAAGTCTTTCTCTCAACATACTCCTATTATCGATAGGAATTATACCTACTCTAGAAGCATGACTCTGCATATCAGACATGTTCATGTCATCTAACCTAGTCTCATACTTTTGAATATCCAAAGTTCCATACATTCCAGTTCCATCGTCCCCCCATATCTGATCTAATGTGGTAGGTTCAAATTCCTTAGTCTTTCCATGCGTTTGAGACATGTTTTTCAAAGAGCTTTTCTTAGAAGATTTTCTTTTTGTTGCCATAATCTTATTCCTTATAGTAGTAAAAAATACACTTTTTTTCCAAAAAATAGAAAACCCCGACCCTTCTCAGGGCCGGGGCTGCTAAATGTCATGTTCTAACGATTATGAACGCTCAAAGACCAAACCGACCAAAACACGAGCATCGAGAAGAACACGTCCTTCTTCAACGCCACCGTAGAAACCAGTCTTGTCTTGACGAGTAGCGAACTGATCGTCCGGAAGAGCGGTGAATGTACCACCAGTTTCGGAGTTGCGAGCAACAGGACGAACCAGAGCTTCACGAGAACGATCCACGCCGATAACAACCTGATCGTTACCGGTAAACGTTCCGCCGTAGAAAGTACCGAACAATGTGTTGTACTTCTGACCATTACCGAGTTCGATGAGATCGATAATGTTAACGCCGAAGATGCTACTAGAACCAGCGGCTTTATACATTTCGTCCTTAACAATATCACCAACCTGCTCAGCGGTAGTGCTGAACGGATTGTAAGCCAACGCACGAATGTCGCCTACAATTTCAGGAGAAACGAACAAATCCGTAATTCCTTTAGAGTAAGCTTCAGACGGAGTTCCGCCAGCATAAGAAGTGTTAAGTCTCTTCATCTTGATCATCATGTCGTTTAAGTAATCAAGAGTGAATGGGCTATTAGAAGAACCAGTCTTATCGACAACATGATCACCAGCAGAGCCGGAACCAGTTGCACCTGTACCTTCTGCTAGACCCTTCAAAAGAACGGCCCAAGCATTACGGTCCTGTTTCACAAGAACTTCGTTGGCCATACGCTCAACAGACTTGCTAACAACATCCAAGCGGCTCTTACGGGCATACTTCTTAAGGAAGCTAACCGCACTATCCAACTTATAAGTTGCAACTTTGAGTTCTGCGTTACCAGCGATTTGTGAAGAAGGAAGACCACCAGCCATATTCTGTGCCCAAATAGTCACATAATTGTCTGTCCCGCGTTGATCATAAAACAAATCAAGCGGATAGCTAGGATTATCATCCTCGTCATATTCTACGTCAGTATAAACGTAAGCAGCAGTGTTGGCCTGTTCAAGAACTTGCTGGACAACTGGCCCGATAAAAGCAGCAAAAGCTTCTGTTGCCGGACGAGAAACCTCAGGATTCTTGGAACCCATAGCCTTGATCAATTCAACCTGCTCCGGGGTATTTTTAAGTTTTAATTTCATATTAATATTCTCCTATTATTAACCTTGAGTGAAGTCGAATTTAACCAATACAGAACCATCAGCGTCAGCGCCGCCCAAGGTTCTACCAATTCTGTTATTAACGGCCTTACTACCAAGAGTGGTAATTTTGCCGTCACCAGTAGCGAAAACGTCCATGTTGATAGCAACATTATTAGAGCTAGCCCAAGAACCGGTCGCCATGAGGAAAAGACCCCTTGTACAAATCGGAACGGCCTGACCGCTCAAGCTAGCTTGAAGCTCGGCCTGCTTGCGCGGGTTGAACTTCAATGCTTCACCGTTTTCGTCGAATTCTCTAACGTCATAGAGAGTAATACCAAGAGCAGCTTCATCAGCTCCACCATCTGTATACTCTACGGTTGCGTTAACGCCATACCGTTGAGAAACGGTATTGTTGTATCCAGCTCCGACGTTGCCAAGAAATTGCGTTTCGTCTGTGTTAGTCCAACCTTCCTTGACTTTAACACATGATCCAGCATAAACTACATCAGTGGTGCCAAGAGCTTGGGCAGAATCAGCGAAAGCAAAAAGGTTAACAACCTCGTGCTCATCATAATCCCTAAAGGGCTTTAGTCTTTCATTTGCCATAATAATTATCTCCTATATTATTTAGTAAACACAAATCCATCCATAGCAAAAGCTTTGCTATACTTTTCAACAATTGTTGGTTCTTCAGCAGGTGCAGAAGTCGGAATGTTTACAGTTTCCGATTTTGCGTTATCTACTGCGCTCTCAACAACTTCCTTAACTGCAGAAGCCTGAGCTTCGGCAGGTGCCGCATCTTCAGTAGCGGGAGCTTCTTCGGCTGGCTCGGCAGCAGGTGCTGGAGCCTCTTCCGCAGCAGCTTCCTCCTCTTCTCCGGTGTTAGCCTTAGAAGAAAGAAGTACTGAAAGAGTTTTATCCAATTCGGCAAAAGCTTCTTCGTCGAGATCTCTAATCTGAGCTGCGATAACCTTACGGTCTTCGTCAGTCAAATTGAAACGTTCGTCATAAGAAGCCATTCGCTGATTGAATGCCTCTAGTTTTTGAGCTTCGGCTTTTTCAACCTCAAGCTTTTCCAATTGAGCCTTAATGTCTTCTAACTGCGTCTTCAAGGAATCGTGTTCCTTCGAGAGCGCTTCGTGCTGTTCACGAGCGTCTTTCAGGGATTCCTCTTTTTCTGCATTCTGAGTGCTAAACTCTTCAGACGCTTTCTTAAGGCTTTCCTGAATAAACTCATGAATAGCAGAAGCAGTTAGTGTCTGCAAAGACTCATCCGATATGTCATTTAGATGTTCTATTTTCATAGCTTCTACTTTCTTTGTTTTTACAGTGTTTTTTGGATTTTGGGAAATTGTTTCTTTTTCAAGAGACTCCTTCGCCAAAGCTTTATGTTCTTCAGTTCCTTTATCGGTAAGTACTCCTTGTACATCCGCAGCTGGATTAACTGTTAAGCCAATTCCCAAAGGAACTACATTATTGATAACTTTTCTATATATATTAGAGTTATCGTCAAATTTTCCTTCGCCTCCAAAACCTTTCAGTTTAGAAGCGTACTTTTCTACCTCTGCTGGATCATAAATTTCCAATGCGTTTTCTATATTCTTTTCGTCAGCCTCTAAAACGACTAAATTATATTCATTAAAACCTAATTCCCAACTTGCACTTATACCCATGTAATCTTCACTCGTAGGGTCGCTGGAACTTTCGATTTTATCCGCTAAACTTTGATCAACTATCTTCCACACAACTCCACCAAGAGTGACATTAAAAGGCTCTTTAAGATCTTTGACTTCATCTTTAGTTAATGGCTCATCGCTCCCAAAACGAGAAAAACCCGCAGTAAGTATAGTTCCAACTACGGATTTTCTATTGTGCTCAATGTTAATTGGTTTATTTTTAAAGTTGTCATACATAGCGATAGCTGTATCGGTATCGACAACGTCGCCGTTCTTGTTAACTCTATTGGCCACAAAAGCGTTGAAAGCAACAGGAAGGAGATCAACATTTTTTTCTACATCTACATCAGGCAAAAACTTTTCAAGCTCTACCATTGAAGCTAATGCTAAATATTTATCTTTTTCTTCCGAGACGACCGGTTTTATAACCGAACTAAATGTAGTGGTATATTTCCAGTTTTTCATTTTTAAATTTCCATCCAATGAGAAGCTATAGCGTTATTAATTGCTTCTTTTCTTGTTTCTATATATAGTTGATCTACTGAATCAAACTCTACTTCAAGTCCGTATTCAATTAAATCTTGCTTAGCTTTATTTAAGTCCAAAACAAAATCTTTCTTTTCTGCTATGTTTAAAAAACGATTTACATGAGCCATGCACCATTCGCCCAAAGTATAATCCGTTTGTTTTTTATAAGTTTCTCCCGCTTCTTTGTAGGTAGCAACTAATGAGTCTACCCTTAGGCGTTCGGGGCTGTTTTTGACCTTATTCTTAAAGCAATCTACTAAAGCGGCTGAAAAAGATATTAACTTATCTTCCTCTTTTTGAGCAGCTGTAACTTCAACATCTTTAGCATAGACGTCTATCAAATTAGCCTTCTCTGAAGAGAAGTTTGTATCGTAAGATACATCGAAATCTAATTTGTTTAAATTGTCCATTTGTTACTATATATTCTACACGCTTTTTTACAAAAATGGAAAAAGAAAGCCCTAGACCCTAAGGCCCAGAGCTTCCTCATAAGTATTTTGTATAAGATTACTTCTTACCGATAGTAACCTTCTTTTCCCCCCTACCGACAGAGACACCGGGAAACTCCCAGTCAAACTTAAAATAAGGCAGTTTAAAGGTCACGCCATTCTTGGTGCATTTAAGGTCAAAAGATGCAGAAACATCTTTGCCAGCGCAAACAGTTGGCAGCGGAGCTTTAACTCCAAGAAATGGAACAGTGATATTAGGATCAGGCTTAACGCCTACCCCAAACCACTTCTCCTTCTTTTCTCCTGCGTTGACGCTGGTAGCCAGCCCAAGCAATACGATCATTACAATAATGTTCTTCATGATTAGTTATTAGTTATGTTTTTCAACTCAAGCTGTGTAGCCTGATCAGAAATTGTTTTTAAAACATCTCGTGTGAATTCTGGAACATGATCCCAAGCTTGGTCAATTTGAGGATGAGTCATCATTCTCTGAACAATGTCTTGAGGAACTTCAGGAATTGATATGGCTTCAGTTTTTGTCGTCCTGCACCCGTTGGCGAGACTTAGCAAACTTAAAAGCACGATCAATTTCAGCCTGAGTATTCTTCCAGTCATTCTTTACTTGTTGTTTCTCTTCTCTTTTTATTCTTTGTATTTTTTCCTCTTCCGTCAATGTTTTTTTATTTAAATAACTAAACAAAGACTTTAGGATTTCAAGAATAGAAGAGATCCAACTCATTACTCGGCAGGCTTATCAGCAGCTTTAGCAGCTTCGGAAGTCACTCCTTTTCTAAGGAAGACTACCATAAGAGCTGCAAAACAGCTTTGAATAGTTACCGCAAGATCTACCTCTCCAGCGAAATAAGCGCCGAGAGCCGTTAACACCGCTGCACCAGCGGTGAAGTAGGTTTTTTTACCTGAAAGTGCTTTCATATCATATCTTATTACACTAATAAATCAATTCATCCACTTTTTTTTAATCTTCTCGATATACTCATAACTGTCAGAAACTGCTTCAACATAGTCCCGTCCTTTAATCTCCATGAAGCTATCCATTGTATATTTTAAAACTTTATGAATTTGAGAAGTAGACATCTGACTTGCCATATCTTCAGGAAAAAAAGACGCTAAAGTAAAAAAATATTGAGCATTTTCTTCAGTTTTTTTTCTAGGGATTTTAGTTTTTATTCTATCCGCCATCATTATTCTAGGATAAAAAACGCCTACAAAGTCAGAAATATAATTTTTATGTTTTTGATCCAAGCTTTTAGCCTCTTTGTTTATTAAAAGTTTTATAAAGATAGGGAAAGATAATTCAAGCAATTCTTTTTTTGTAAGTCTTTTGCTACCTATTTGCTCAAGAACCAAATCTCCATCCCCTTTTTCCTCGAAGAGGAGATGGGTTTTTTCTTCTGTCAGTTTCGTTTTCCTACTAAGAAAACTTATGTCGCTGATCGTCAGCATAATAAAGTGGCTCACCCTTTTGTTTTTTTTGTTACCATCGCTGCCGACTGGGTGAGGCTCTACTCGCTCGCTATGAGCCAAGTAGTAAATATGTTGCGTCAGCTTTGATTAAAGGCAACTCAAGTTGCAACTACTTACTTTAAATTACACTAATGTTTGACGAATTTCTAATTTACTATTAAAATATTTCCTGCATATGAAGAATATCATTTTTGCAATTCCCGGTAGGGAGTTCTCAGGAAACTTTTTAAATTGCTGGACAGACACTTTGCTTAAGTGCATCAAGAACGGAATCAACCCGTTGCTTTCCAACAAGTATTCTTCGATGGTAAGTTATGCAAGATGCCTATGTCTTGGTGCCGATGTGCGACGAGGTATCCACCAAGCTCCCTTTGATGGTAAAATCGATTACGAATATATAATGTGGATCGATTCGGATATTGTTTTTAGCTTTGAACAAATACAAAGATTAATGTCTTACGATCAAGATATTGTTTCTGGAATTTACAAAACTGAGAACGGGCAAAACTTCGCCTGCGTTAAGGACTGGGATCAAGAGTATTATAAAAAGAACGGCTCATTTTATTTCTTACAACAACAAGACGTTGCTAACCATAAAGGTTTGATGGAAGTTGATTATAACGGCATGGGTTTCATGCTAATTAAAAAGGGAGTGTTTGAAAAAGTAGAATACCCTTGGTTCTGTCAGCTTAAAAAACAAATCGGTGATTTAGAAGATTACTGCTCTGAAGATGTTGCATTCTGCCATCTTGCAAAAAACGCTGGATTTAAAATATTTATTGATCCGCAGGTTGTTGTTGGCCATGAGAAAATGAGGATATTAACTTAGTAATCTTTTCCTTAACCATTTCGAAAGTTATCTCGCGGGAACATTCGTGATGCCTTGATGTACCGTAATGTTTAGGGCAATAAAAAGGATCTGTTATACCACTTTGAAATTTACATACAACTCCTTCTGAGTTTTTTATGAACCTATCTATTACCTCCTCATTTTCGTGCTTACCCCAGCAACCATGACAAACATCTTTGTTGATAACTTTGTATGGATTTTCAAATTCACATTCTTCATCACTAAATCCTGCTATCATAACGACAGGTTTACCAACAGCCCAAGCCAACCAAGATAAACCCGAGCCAAGGCCTATAAAAAAGTCGCAAAAATGCAAGTCATTGATTCTTTCGGAAAGCGGCCTGTGCCGCCCCGTTCTTTTTATACAACCCTTAGGTACGTTCATTTTTACTAAGCCATAGTCAGCTACGTCATCACCATCTATACAAAGAACTTCGTAACCCAACTCTTTAAGATATTTTATCACGTCGTTCCAACCGTTTTTTCGCAGCCAATATTTATGATATGAACTGGCATGAGTTGCGATGCAAACATATTTTTTTTCAATATTTCTTTTCAGTTTTGGCTTGTCTATCTTTGGACGCAGCTCTTCTTTTTCTAAATTAAGTATTGTAGTGGGCCATTGAAGCATCGGCACTCCGCCGAATATAACACTCGCGTTTACCGATATATCAATCTTCTCTAAGTTCTGACCCTTTTTAAGAAAAGTAATATTAGGATAACTTTTTTCAAATAGTTCTGGATATTTTACCTTTACATAAACTTTGCATTTATATTTCTTTCTGAACTTTTCAATATACTCGGGCCATAGAATGGCATCGCCCAGAGCAGTATTAAGAAATCTAATGAATACTATTTGTCCTTCTAATTTATATTGGTAATTAAAAACTTTTTTATCGCCGTTGAAAGCTTCGATGATCCATTCTCTGACGACAGGCATCTTAAGGCTGACAGTGCCTTTTTTTATTTTTTGTTCTATGTAATATTCGCCAGATTCTTCTCGGATTTTTACAAGTAGCTCCTTTTCAGAATCAACTTTTACCTTTGGGTAATCTATTAAATTTAATTCAATGGATGCCACTAACTACTATCTTCAAGGGTTTGGACTTTACTTTCCAATATTTCTATTTTTCTTATCGCTTCGTTTAGAGCGCCCCATAAAACAGGCACAAGACTCGTATAACTTACCTTTTGGTATATAGGTATTCCGTTTTTATCTACGCCATCTTTTTCGCCTTCTACCGCGCCATCAATACCCGCGGCTTCAAGTTCATGAGCGATAAATCCTATTCTGCCGCCGTAAGATGCAGGGCGCTGAATAGTATAATCGTCTTCCATGGCTTGAGCAAATTTTTCAGCATCGAAATCAAATTTGCGACAGCTAACGCTCTTAACTTTTGTCCAAGATTCTGAATTAAAGTCTGTTACGTTTTTCTTTAGCCTGTAATCAGAAGCTGAAGACGAGCTAAATGAAACATTATTCCCATTTGCGGATATACTTATGCCGCCACTTTGAAGAAAATCAAAAGAGCCGCTGCTAGGAGTAGCTGACCCGGTTGGAGCATCAATGTCCCTGCAAACGGTGCCGTCAACATCAAAAGTAATCGTTTCGTTAAAGGTTTGATTAGTAGTAAAAGCACCACCATTACTTAAACCAGTTCCAGCTGATAATGTTATAGTTTTATTATTTGGAGTTGACCCGCCGCTTCCGCTAGAAGCAGCAGTAATACGCCCTTGTCCGTCAACAGTAATATTAGTATTAGTATAGCTTCCGGCAGAAACACCTGTATTACCCAAACTTACAGTAACAGTTCCACTAGTTCCTCCTCCAGACAAACCTGTTCCAGCAGTTACTCCGAGTATGTCGCCAGTAGTGCCAGTAGCTACGGCAGTAACTCTTCCGTAAGCATCTAAGGTGATCGTATCAATTTTAGTTCCATTAGCCGTGCTGCCATAACTTCCCGCTCCAGCGCCTCCCGTCGACATATTAAACGTAATCGTTTCATTTGAAGACTGGTTAGTCGTGAAGTTGCCACCTCCACTTAAATTAGTTCCTGCTGATAATGTTATTGTAGCGTTATTTGGACTTGACCCACTACTAACAGTCTGCCAAGTATTATCTCCTCTTAAAAATTTAGTAGTGATTGATGAGCCGCTGCCTAATCTAGCAGCGGGAACTGTACCTGAGCCGATGTTTGATGCGTTTAAACTTGTTAAACCTGAACCATTTCCGCTTATATTGCCAGCTGTAAGTGTTCCCGTGACCGATACATTACTGCTGAATGTAGCTGCACCACCACCAGTTATCGTAAGTCTAGCGGTCTCATTAGTCATTAAAACTAAAGATCTCGAAGAAGAGTTGTGACCGAAATGCATAGCGGTTCCATCCAGTGCAATAAACCCAACATAGCCACTACCCCTTACTCTAAATTGACCAGCGGATCCAGACGTAGGAGAAATATTGGTACCATCGTTAACATCTAGCTTTCCAGCTGGATTAGTTGTTCCTATCCCAATATTACCACTACTTTGGATACGCATTTTTTCAGCATTTCCCACTCCGAATACCATCCCTCCGGAATAGTAGTTTAATATATAGGATATATCTGTTGACTGATCTTGATATAATCGTAACCCGCTAGTGTTTGCTAATGTTCCACTGGTATTACCTTTAATTGTTATCGTTGCAGCAAAATGAGCGGTTCCATCTACTGCTAATTTAGAAGCGGTGGGTGTAGCTCCTATACCAACGTTGCCCGTTTCAAACAGAAAGTTTCTGCCACTGTTATAGTTTTTAAACTTCAGCCCGTAGGTACCTACCAGAATAGCTGAAGTGGTTGCTGTTGGCCCGCTAGTGTTTTCAAACTCAAACCGTAATCCAAACTCGCCTTGCCCAGCCGATGATCTTCTGATCGTTAAAGGTTGAGACGGACTTGCATCTCCTATGCCAACATTACCGTTGCCTGTGATATTCATCGCAACGCCATTACTATTTTCGGCGTAAAATAATGATTTGGTACTAGAAGTGGTGCCCATATAAGAGTGAATTGCCTTATTAGTACCATATGCTGTACCTATTACTTTAAGAGCGGCCGCGCCTGATTGGTCTGATGCTTCTTGGTCAACTTGAAGCCTGCCTGCTGGAGTATCTGTACCTATGCCAACATTACCGTTAGCTTTGATTCGAACATGCTGGGTCCATGTACCGCTCCCACCTAGAGCTAAATCCGTACCGCCTACAATCGTAGGTACGCCACTCGGCATGCCAAAATTAATAGTGTCTGCATAGCTTCCTGTACGTTCAATCTCGAACTCAGCAGCTGACCCATAAATATGTAATTGGTGATCCGGACTATTTGTCCCTATTCCAACATTACCGCTGCTATAATCCCAAAACATAATTGTGGAATTATCTGAATAGTTATCGTTTAATTTAAGCAGCGAAAGATCATCCGTTCCTGTTGTTCGCCTAAAAGCGAATCGACCTAGTCCATTTCTATCAAGATAAAGTTCTGAACTATTATATCCATTAATCCTGACTCTGGCATCTGCGCCACTGGCCGCTCCCCTTACGTGAACTATTGAATCTGCTGCTGATTTATAAACCGTTAACGAAGAATCTGGACTATTTGTCCCTATTCCAACACTGCCCCCATTGAAATAAGAGGCTCCGTTTGTATTTAAGAATATCGTAACATTTTGCGCATTGTCGTATATTGCGACTTTTCCATAATTTGATGAATCTATGAATATATTGTGAGTCACACGATTTAGGTTGCTACTGTTACGAACAAAAATAGCATTGGAATCATTTGGGGATACTATATCTAACTTAGCAGAAGGATTTGTAGTACCTATACCAATTTTACCAGAAGCGTTTATAGTTAACCTTGTAGTTGAATTTGTTTCTAATTTTAAATTAGCTGAAGATGAATTTGATGTTATTTTAAAATCACTACCATCAAAATTTAAATTAGCATTTCCTGAAGCAGCAGTTGGAATATTAAAGTTTCCATTATTACCAGCAGTTACATTAGCATTAAAAAATGCATTACCATCTATTGCTATCTTAAAGTCAACATCTCCTTCAGCATCAAGAGTCCCGGTTTTAAACTCAATTCCCCCACCGTCCATTAATATCTTAGGAGTACCTGAAGATGTTTTGTCAAACGCCAATATTGGAGATAAGCCTCTAATACCTAACGAACCGCCATTGGTACTATCGACTATAGCAACCGTTGGTTTCTTGTTAGTTGCAATAAAAGTTCCCCCTACAGAAAGTTTTGAATCAGGATTTGCAGTACCTATACCAACATAACCGTTTATTCTTTCAACACTGAATGCTACATTGCCAGCAGCACTTGCATTATGATTTCTAAGTAGAAAATTATTTGTACCATCTCCCGCACTTCCTCCATCAGTTGTGAGTGAGTAGCCATGAGTCATGCTGCCTGACAATACTTTTTCAGCTAGCTCTATTTTTGATGTGTGGTTAGTAGATCCACCTATCATTATAGTTGTCGAACTATTATCAGCAGTTCCACCTAACACATGGAATTGCCTCTCAGGATTTGCAGTACCTATACCAACATTACCATCTCCTAAAATAGTTACGTTGGCTGTACCTCCATCCCGAAACTTAATTGGAATCCCTGAAGGCGCATTAAAATTAAACGCACCACCAACCATATTTATATACCCGGTTTGAGAGCTACTGCTACGAATAATCCCGATACCACTATCAAAACTTGAATCTTGCGAATCTTTTACTTCTAATTTAACTGAAGGAGTTGTAGTGCCTATACCTACAAAGCCCTCCATCGATAACCGCATCCTCTCCGACCAATCCGTTGTCTGATTCGCCGTGTTGTTTGTATAAAAAGCTAAACCACTCCTAAAATAATTCCCTTCGCCAACTTGTACTATTCCTGCAGAGCGTTTTGAATAACCTGTATAATTCACCTTCCACGTAATACCGCTCCCTAGGATGTTTGAATTACCAGCTGAATTACCATTAGTGGGGTCAAAATAAAGCTGAACAGTTGAATTCCCTAAATTAGATCCCCTAGTATCTATATTGCCGTTGAATACGTGAAGATTATTAATCGGGCTATTTGTTCCTATGCCAAGTCTCCCACCGGAATTTGAGCCATCCATTACGAATTTAGATGCAGTGGTACTGCGAATTGTACTGAAAGCGAAACCAAAATTACATTTAT
>Ga0160423_10002555_pt1 | contig 15181 bp, 9 predicted proteins | sample CRUFie14St8metaG_FD_108191 | JGI IMG/M metagenome (GOLD analysis project Ga0160423, IMG submission 108191) | Marine microbial communities from the Costa Rica Dome - CRUD Field 142mm St8 metaG | ecosystem: Environmental > Aquatic > Marine > Oceanic > Photic zone | place: Costa Rica: the Eastern... | reverse complement strand
TTAAATAGAATTAATCAATTAAAACCAATTCAATTTAATTATTTAGAAGATAAACAAGATTGTTTAGGATTTATAGCACACGAATTCAAAGAAATATTTAGTAATAATGCTATTGTTAGTGGTGATAAAGATGATGAAAAGTATCAATCATTAGATTATGGAAAAATTACCCCAATATGTATAAAAGGTATTCAAGAATTAAGTTCTAAAAATACTGAATTAGAAAATAAAGTTTCTACATTAGAAACTCAATTAGCAGATGTATTAACTAGATTAGCTGCACTTGAAAATAATTAAATATTAATATCAAATTCGTTTTTTAGAAATAATAATTCTTCATTTAACCAAGAAATATTATCAAATGAAAAATGAATAGAAAATACATTTTTAATTATTGAAGCATATTTAAATTTATATAATGGAAAATATTCTATATTTAATTTTTTTTTTATATTTTTGTAAATTCTAACTTTATTCAAAATATTAAAAAATTTATTAAAATAAAAAATTTGCTTTTTATATAATAAATAATTACTAAAAGTTTTACAAACTAAACATATATTTTTATCATTAAAATTGTATTTTATTATTTTTTCAATAATATCATCATTTAAAATTAGAATCATATTTAATAAATTAATTAATTAATTTTAATATTAGTTTACAATATTATAAAATATTACAACAAGTATTTTCATCTTGAATTATAATTTTTTGAGTTTTAAATTCTTTTGATTTAATATTTTGTGTAGTATTATCTACTTTATAATCTAAATTATTAATTATATCTTCTTGATTTAAAACTTCATTATAAACCATTTTTGATAATCTTAAATTTTTTTTTACTGTTTGATGTAATTTATATAATTCTTTATCTTGTAAATCTAATATTTTAAATTGATTCATTATTATTAATATATATTTTTTAAAATTTAGATATTTATATTTAAAATATAATTATATTATATATGACAGTTAAGATAATTACAAACAATAAGCAATTAAAAGAAACATTAAAAGGTCCTTCGTTTATATTTTATCATTGGAAAGATTGTGGTCATTGTAAAGTTGCTGAACCAAAATTTAATGAAGCATCAAAATTAGTTGGTGGTGTTAATTTTGCTTCATTAGAAGTAGAAGATATGCAAAATACAGAATTTAAAAATAGATATAATAGTTTTCCAAAATTTGAAGGTTATAATTCAAAAGGAAAAGAAATTAAATATGATGGTGGTCGCGAAGTTAATGATTTTGTTGAATTTGCTAATCAATTATCAGATAACATTAAAGGAGGAAATAAAAAAATTCCTTGTGGAATGTATGAATCAGAACATGGATGTCCTGGACATTGTAAAAAACCAAAAAAAGGTACTAGATGTGTTCCTAAAAAATATAAATCAACAAAAAGAAAATCAACAAAAAGAAAATCAACAAAAAGAAAATCAACTAAAAACAAATCACGTAAATCAATAAAAAGAAAATCAACTAAAAGAAAATCTGCTAATAAGATTTGTGGAAATATGTCAAGTAGATTAAAAAAAATTAAAACAAGAAAATGTTGTAATTCACACAATGGAAGATGGAGAACTGGACCACCAGATAGTCGCAAATTTTGTATAAGAGATTATAGAACAAAAAAAAAATCAACAAAAAGAAAATCAACAAAAAGAAAATCAACAAAAAAAAAATCAACTAAAAGAAAATCAACTAAAAACAAATCAAGTAAACGTAAATAAAAATATATAACAATTAATATAAAGTTTTTTTTTTAAATATAATTAAAAAATGGATGATAATTTGATTTATAATGATAAAATGTGTAGAATATGTTTAGAATCAGATGATGAAGATGATTTATTTTCTCCTTGTGTTTGTACAGGTTCAAATAAATTTGTTCATAGAAAATGTTTATCTAATTGGAGAGTTTTACATAACATGGATTCTGATAATTTTAATAAATGTGATATATGTAAAACAAATTTTTTAATAAAAGTTAATAATAATACTTTTTGCTTTAAATGTTGTAATTATACAAATCAACATAGAATATTTTTCTTTTTCATTATATTTGTAATAAATAATTTTATATTAAGTTTAATATTTAATTTAGTATCTCATTTTAATATTAGTAATATTATACATTTAGGAAAAGATAAAGATATTAAAGAATATGCTTTTTCAGTAATAATATTTTTATCATTAATGATAATTACATTTATTATAAATGATATTGTATTTTTCTGTAAAAATAAAAAGACTAATAAGCAATATATAACAAAATATTATGATAAGTTTGCTGGTGTTGGTTTATGTAATTTTTTATTTGTATTTATTATAAATTGTGCTAGTTATTTTGTTGTACCAATAGCTGGTATAATATTTACAAGTTTATTAATTAATGTTGTTTCATTACATATTTTTGAATGTTATATAAAAAAAAATAATGTTGATATGTACGAAGTATTAGAATATAATATTTAATTACCTTCTAATGCTGCAACACGTGCTAATAAATCTGCATATTGAGTTTCTAATGTAGATACTTTATTTTCTAATTCTGAATTTTTAGTTTCTAATACATCTTTTTCGGTTTTTAATTCTTGAATTGCTTTTATTCCATATGTCCAAATACCATTATAATTTAATAAATATGGTTTATTTTCATCACCTATTGAAACTATATATTTTAATTCGTCAATTTTATTAATATCTTGTGCTATAAATCCTACTGATTTTTCATATTCTATATTTTGTTCATCTAAATTACCATTAAAATTTTCATCTAAAAATTCAACTGTTTTATCATATTCTAAGGGGGTTAATTTCATAATTGTATCTAATGCCTTTTCAATAGTTTTTTCATTATGTTTTAATCTATCATCACTACTTTTCACATAATCTCCTGTTGGTGAAATATGAGCAGTAGTTCCAGATGCGCTTTCTGGACTATTACCATAGAAAAATTTAAAATTACCACCATTGTCGGCTCTTATAGACCAATTATAGTGCCAAATTATTCTTTGAGTTGCACTCAAACGAATATTTCCATTCACCTGTAATTTTTGAACTGGATTAGTATCTCCAATACCAACATTACCATTGCTGTGAATTCTCATCTTTTCACTTGCTAAGTTTGTATTACGGATTGTTGTACTAAAAATCATACTACTACTGGAATAACCTGGATAATAATTAGGACCAGATGTAAAATGGTCATTTCCGTCATAATAACATTCAATTGAACCATATAACCGATCTGCATTTCCATATTCAGTTTTTCCATAAAATCCAATTCTTTGTTTGTAACCAACACGTTGCTGTGCAGTGTTATTTATAGAACGGAATGCGATTTCATCTATATCACCATTACCAGATGATGCAGAACCAATAGTTAATGTACTAAATGGATTAGTTGTACCAATACCAACATGACCACTATTATTTAAAACCATTTGATGATGATTTATAGTTCCTCCATTTGTAGTTCCGAATGTTAATCCACTACCAATTCCTTGGTATAAATATCCTCCTATTATTCCGCCATAATTAACACCTTTTTCCATTTTTATATAAGTACTTCCTAAACCTGTAGGATTAGCTTCACTAACTAAATATCCTACTTGACAATTTGTAGTAGATGAATTATAAATATTAAATGCATTTCCTGCAATAATTCCTGATGATTTAATATCTCCATCTACATCTAATTTATATTTTGGATCACTAGTTCCTATACCAATATTAAAAACAGGTTTTAATCCATTTAATTCAAATAATTCATAAACACGTACATGACCTGCATTATGATCTGAATCGCCAGAAGTACCATCATTAGCAAGAGCCCCAATTGCTACTTTAGTACCATCAGCACTTAAACTTACACTAATTCCACTTTGATCACCAGCAGCTTCACCATCAATATCAGTACCTATTTGATTCCAAGAACCTCCATTATATTGATAAATTCTTACATGACCTGAATCAGTACCATTACCATCATTAGCATAAGCACCAATTGCTAATATACTACCATCAGCACTTAAACTTACACTATACCCAAACCGATCATTATCACCTTCGCCATCAATATCACTACCTAATTGAATCCAGGTATTATTTACATATTTATAAACACGTACATGACCTGAATTAGAACTTGTACCATCATTACCATCATTTTTATTAGCTCCAATTGCTAATATAGTACCATTAGCACTTAAACTTACACTCCATCCACTTTCATCATAAGCAGCTTCACCATCAATATCTTGACCTAATTGTGTCCAAGAAGTGCCGTTATATTGATAAACACGTACATGACCTGAATTAGTACCATTACCATCATTACCAATAGCTCCAATTGCAACAATAGTACCATCAGCACTTAAACTTACACTATATCCACTTTCATTACTAGAAGTTTCACCATCAATATCAGTACCTAATTGATTCCAGGTTCTTCCATTATATTGATAAATTCTTACATGACCTGAACTAGTACTATTACCATCATTATAAGGAGCTCCAATTGCAACAATAGTACCATCAGAACTTAAACTTACACTTTTTCCACTAAAATCACTGGAAGCTTCACCATCAATATCTTGACCTAATTGTATCCAAGAACTTCCATTATATTTATAAACACGTACATGACCTGAATCATAAAGATCATTATTATTATTACCTTCAGCTGCAATTGCTAATATAGTACCGTCAGCACTTAAACTTACACTATTTCCAGACCTATCAGCATGAGCTTCACCATTAATTTCAGTACCTAATTGAGTCCAATAATATATTCCAACGACAGGTGCAGTAGCTGTTATAATTAATGGTTTTGTTTGTGTTGTAGTATCTTGTTTTAATGAAGTATAATGATATGTATTATTATTATTATCATTTTGTGTAAATTGTCTCCATTGATAAACACGTACATGACCTATTTCTCTATTATATGAATAAATAGTATCATTCTTATAAGCCCCAATTGCTACAATAGTACCATCAGCATTTAAACTTACACTCCATCCACTTTCATCATTAGGATCTTCACCATCAATATCATTACCTAATTGATTCAATATTATATTATTTTCTATTTCATATCCAGAAACTGCTGTATTAAAAATTTCAGTTCCATTAATTCTTAATTTATTACCATCAGAAATATTAATATCTCCGTCTACATCTAATTTATATTGTGGATTACTAATTCCAATACCAATATTAAAACCTGTAGGTTTTAATTCAAATAATGTATAAACACGCACATGACCTGAATTATAATCTGTATCACTAGAAGTACCATCATTACCTGTAGCTCCAATTGCAACTCTAGTCCCATCAGCATTTAAACTTACACTAAATCCACTATAATTACCGGAAGCTTCACCATCAATATCAGTACCTAATTGTGTCCAAGAAGTGCCGTTATATTGATAAACACGAACATGACCTGAACTATTACCATTACCATCATTATAAACAGCTCCAGTTGATAATATAGTACCATCAGCACTTAAACTTACACTATATCCTTGATCATTAAAATTTTCACCATCAATATCTTGACCTAATTGAGTCCAAAAACTTCCATTATATTTATAAACACGTACATGACCTGAATTACTACCATTACCATCATTATAAACAGCTCCAGTTGATAATATAGTACCATCAGCACTTAAACTTACTCTATATCCACTCCAATCACCACCATCTTCACCATCAATATCAGTACCTAATTGAGTCCAAGAAGAACTTCCATTATATTTATAAACACGTACATGACCTGAATCAGTACCATTAATACCATCATTCTTATAAGCCCCAATTGCTACTATAGTACCATTAGCACTTAAACTTACATCAAGTCCACTTTGATCACCACCATCTTCACCATCAATATCATAACCTAATTGAGTCCAATAATATGTTCCAACGACTGGTTCAGTAGATGTTATAATTAATGGTTTTGTTTGTCCATCATCTTGTGTTAATGAACTATAATGATATGTATTATTATCATTTTGTGTAAATTGTCTCCATTGATAAACACGTACATGACCTGAACTACTACCATTACCATCATTATAACGACCTCCAATTGCTACTTTAGTACCATCAGAACTTAAACTTAGTCCAAGTCCACTAGCATCATACGAAGATTCACCATCAATATCATAACCTAATTGTGTCCAATAATATGTTCCAACTTCAGGTTCAGTACTACTACTTGATGTTATAATTAATGGTTTTGTTTGTGTTGTAGTATCTTGTTTTAACGAACTATAATGATATGTATTATTATCGTTATCATTTTGTGTAAATTGTCTCCATTGATAAACACGTACATGACCTGAATGAGTACCATTATCATCATTTGTGTCAGCTGATATTGCAACAATAGTACCATCAGCACTTAAACTTACAATCCGTCCACTATGATTATCATCAATTTCACCATCAATATCATAACCTAATTGAGTCCAATAATATTTCCCAACTTCAGGTGCAGTACTACTACTTGATGTTATAATTAATGGTTTTGTTTGTGTTGTAGTATCTTGTGTTAATGAAGTATAATGATATGTATTATTATCATTATCATTTTGTGTAAATTGTCTCCATTGATAAACACGCACATGACCTGAACTACTATCATTACCATCATTATAACGACCTCCAATTGCTACAATAGTACCATCAGAATTTAAACTTACACTATTTCCACTACTATCATCAGCAGCTTCACCATCAATATCATTACCTAATTGATTAAATATTATATTTTCTATTTCATATCCAGAAACTGATGTATTAAAAATTTCAGTTCCATTAATTCTTAATTTATTACCATTAGAAATATTAATATCTCCATCTACATCTAATTTATATTTTGGATCACTAGTTCCTATACCAATATTAAGACCTGTATGTTTTAATTCAAATAATGTATAAACACGCACATGACCTATTTGAGCATTAGCACCATTAATACCATCATTATATCTAGCTCCAATTGCAACACTAGTGCCATCAGCACTTAAACTTACACTATATCCACTTTCATCATCAGAAGTTTCACCATCAATATCATTACCTACTTGTGTCCAAATATTATTTGTATATTGATAAATACGCACATGACCTGATTTAGAACTTGTACCATCATTACCATCATTATTTTTAGCTCCTATTGCAACAATAGTACCATCAGCACTTAAACTTACACTGTATCCACTCCAATCATCACCATCTTCACCATCAATATCTTGACCTAATTGAGTCCAAGCATTAGTTTCATTATTATATTCATAAACACGTACATGACCTGAATCACCACTGTTACCATTATTATATGGAGCCCCAATTGCAACAATAGTACCATCAGCACTTAAACTTACACTATATCCACTTTGATCACTAGTATTTTCACCAACAATATTATAACCTAATTGTGTCCAATAATATGTTCCAACTTCAGGTGCAGTAGATGTTATAATTAATGGTTTTGTTTGTGTTGTAGTATTTTGTATTAATGAACTATAATGATATATATTATTATCATTATCAATTTGTGTAAATTGTCTCCATTGATAAACACGTACATGACCTGAATTATTACCATTAATATTATCATTATATTTAGCTCCAATTGCAACAATAGTACCATCAGCATTTAAACTTACACTCCATCCACTTTGATCACCAGTACCTTCACCATCAATATCACTACCTAATTGATTCCAAGCATCAATTCCATTATATTTATAAACACGTACATGACCTGAATCTGTATTACTAGAAGTACCATCATTATAATAAGCACCAATTGCTACAATAGTACCATCAGCACTTAAACTTACACTAGAACCACTATAATCACCAGTAGCTTCACCATCAATATCACTACCTAATTGATTCCAAGCATTAGTTTCATTATTATATTGATAAATTCTTACATGACCTGAATTATAAGATGTATCACTAGAAGTACCATCATTACGTTTAGCTCCAATTGCTACTGTAGTACCATTAGCGCTTAAACTTACACTAACTCCACTTTGATCATCATCAATTTCACCATCAATATCTTGACCTAATTGTGTCCAATAATATATTCCAACGACAGGTGCAGTAGCTGTTATAATTAATGGTTTTGTTTGTACATCATCTTGTATTAATGATTCATAATGATATGTATTATTATCATTATCATTTTGTGTAAATTGTCTCCATTGATAAACACGCACATGTCCTGAAGTACTACCATTAATATTATTATTTCTATAAGCACCAATTGCTACAATAGAACCATCAGCACTTAAACTTACACTTTCTCCACTATAATCCCATGCAACTTCACCATCAATATCATTACCTAATTGATTAAATATTATATTTTCTATTTCATAAGAATCTGCTGTATTTAAAATTTCAGTTCCATTAATTCTTAATTTATTACCATCAGAAATATTAATATCTCCGTCTACATCTAATTTATATTGTGGATCACTAGTTCCAATACCAACATTATTAGAATTATAATAAATTTTATCACTATTTGATGTCCATAACCCTGCTGATATTCCAGTTAGTTGTGAACCATCGCCTTTAAAACTAGTTGCTTGAACAGTACCATTAACATTTAATATACTACCATCAAAAGTTAATTTATTATTAAATGTAGTTTCATCAGTATTTGATTGAAAAGGAATTTGATTGGAAGAACCACCTTTAATATTTGTAACATTACCATTTACATTAGCAACAATTGTTCCAACACCATTAACATCTCTAAAGTTTAATTTATTATCATAATCTAAATACAAAACACCTTTATCATATGTATCATTAAATTTTGCACTACTGTTTAAAAATTTTAACGTTCCAACCGGCATTATATTTTATAATTATATTTTAATTTAATATTTTTTAATTTAAAATTTAAGTTAATTAATATATTATTAATGATAAGTTTAAATAAACATAAAAAAATTTTAATTTTAGGTGGTGGTGAATTAGCAAAAGAAATTGCTATTTCTTCTTTAAGATTAGGAATTAAATGTATTTGTGTTGATAATTATAGTGGTTGTCCTGCATCTTATATTTGTTCTAATTTAGTTTGTGATATGTTTAATTATAATAAACTATTAAGAATTATTGAAGAAGAAAATCCTGACTGTATAATTTGTGAAAAAGAATCTATTAATATAGAATTAATTATTAATATAGAAAAAGAAGGTTATAATGTTATACCAAATTCTAAATCTATAGAAGTTTGTATGGATAAAGAATTATTAAGAAATTTAGCAAATGATTTAAATATTAGAACTACAAAATATAATTTTGCTAATCGTTCATTAGAAGAATTAACATACAAAATTGAAAAAACTGGTTTTCCTTGCATTGTTAAACCTTGTTTTTCTTCATCAGGTAAAGGTCAATCTATCGTTTATAATAAAATAGAAATTGCAAAAGCTTATAAAGAACTATCACAATCAAGAGGTACTTCTTCACGGATAATTATTGAAGAATTTATTGATTTTGAATTTGAAGTTACAATTTTAGTAACAAAACAAAAAGACAAATTATTATTTTCACCACCAATTATACATAAACAAAAAAATGGTGATTTTTATTTAAGTTATCAACAAAAGAATCTAATTTCACAAGAATTACAAACAAAATGTGAAAATATATGTAATACAATTATTATGAATTTATGTAATTTTGATGACAATGGTGTATTTGGTGTTGAATTTTTTATCAAAATTATTGATGGTAAATTAGAACCAATTTTTAATGAAATGTCTCCAAGACCACACGATACTGGAATAATTACATTAAAAAGTCAAAATTATAGTCAGTTTGATTTATTATTATATTCAATTTTTAATATAAATATTGGAACAATTAAATTAATTAATGATTGTATTAGTCATTCATTAGTAATTAAAAATGATACAAATCAAGATATAAAAGATTATGAAATTACATTACAAAATAAAGAAAATGTATTTTATTATTACTTTTTAAAACCTGTAATTAAAAAGTATTCAACAAGAAGAGTTGGATTAATTATTTATTATTGTAATAATAAAAACGATTATGATGAATTTGAAATAATTGAATCATTATGTCAAAATTATACTCATTAAAAAATATATTATTATAATATATGTTAAAATATATAATTCTATTAACAATTCTTTATTTTATTTATAAAATATTTAATTTTTTAAAATGTCGTAAATCATTATTTTTACCAAGTAAATGGAATCAACCAAATACAAAAAAGTATAATAATTGTTATGCTTATGCTTTACAAGATTTAAAATTAAATCGTAAAAAAAAACCACAACCTGGTGAATTATGTAAATTAAATAAATTAAAAACTAATGATTTTAGTTGTGATAAATTAGTAGAACGTGTATTATGTGATTATCCAAATGATATATATAAAATTAATAAAGGTGAATCTTGTCCTTGTAATGAATATGAAGTATCATTATTTTTAGATAACACAAATAATAACAAAGATTATCATTTTTATAAAAAAAATAATAGTGGATTTTGGACTCATAAACAGGGTTCATTAGCAGTAACTAACGTTGATGCTGATAATAATTTAATTAAAGACCCTTTAAAATCTAATCGTAAATATAAAAAACATAATTATTTTGAACATTGTTCAAATTTTTGTAGAAAAATTTAATTAAAAAAAATGATTTTTTTTTATTTTAATATAAATGGATTACATTGCTGCTAAAAAAATGTCAGAAAGGATTGAATCTAATCCTAATGCTTGGCATTCAAAAACATTAAAAGAAAAAATGATAAATGTTTTAAATCAAAGTTTTATTGCAAAAGATTTTTGCTTAAATGCTTTTGATAATGATACAGGAAATGGTATTTTTAATATGATTTCAGTTCATCTTGGTGCATAACTACTTTCTATTTGAATATAAATAATCTAATGATAATTTTTTTTTATAATCTTTAATTTTATTATATATTTCATCATATTTTTCATCATATTTAATTTTATTTCTATAATTTATAGAAGAAGAACAAAACCAAATTGATTTTTTAATATCTTCTTCTGAATAATTATTATAATTTTTAAATATTAATGTTACTAAATTATTAAAACAATGAAAATCTACACTTTCTAATGGAAAATCTATAACATTTATAATATCAAATTTATATGAAATAGGTTCTATATTAATTATTAGTTCAGGAAAATGTTCTCCTATTTTAATATTTTTAAATTTTTTATAATAATAATCTAAATAATAATTTATCATTTTTAAATCACCATTCATTCCACCAAAAGATTTTCTTAACAATAACGATAAAAGCAAATCATAATGTAATTTAAATATATTATCTTTTTTAATAAAATCAATATTTAAACTTTCTTTTTTTTCATAATTAAATTGATAATCATTATTTGCAATAAATTTTATATAACCAAGAATCCATTTAACATGTTTTTTTTTTAATATTAGATTTTTAGTAGATGAAGCACATAAAAACCATACTAAATAAATATAATCTAAATTAAAACATACATCTTCTAATATTATAATTAAAAATCTTCTGATAAATTCATTAAAATCTAAATTAATCATTTGAAAAGCAATATTTATTGATAATTCTATATTTTGTCTTCTAATAGCTTTTTGCAAAGTAGATTTTAATAATGATATATTTAAAGTAGTATAATTTTTTTTCCTTGATTTAAAAATAGTTGTCTCTTTATCTTCTTTATAATAGATATTAATATCTTGACTAAAATCTTTCCAATGAAATGAACCTATTTTAATATAGTTTTTTTTATCTAATTGATTATCAAATAAAAACATACACATAATTGGTTTATCATTTTTCCATTCTAAAACAAAATTATATGGTATTAAATAATCTTCTTCTTTTTTTCCAATAAAAGACAAAATATTATTTTGCTTCATTAATTAATTATATTATTAAATCAATTATTTAAATAATTTAAATTAATTTTATTTATTAATAATATAAATGCCAGTTGGAAAAATTAAATTTAATAATGTTTCAAAAATATCAAGTGATACAAATATTTTATATTTAGATGATGATAATAAATTAAAATTTATTAATGATGGTAATAATGAAAATAATGTTGGTACAATTGTTGCTAATGTAGATGGTAATGTAACAGGTGATGTAACTGGTAGTTCAGGTTCTTGTACTGGTAATGCTGCAACTGCTACAAGTATTGAAAATGGTTCTCCCAATCAAATTCCTTTTCAATCAAATACTAATACAACTACATTTAGTAATAAATTAACTTTTGATGGTAGTAACTTAACTGTAACAGGTAATATTGAAGCAACTGGTAATATAACTGGAAATTGGGCAGGAGCTGATATAGCAGGTAGTAACATAGAAGCAAAATCTATTGGTTCCGATAGATTAAAAACACCTTCAAATAGTAGTGGACAAATTTTAATTAGTAATAATAATCCTGATAATGTTGGTAATGATGCTGATTATAAACCAATAAGTGGTGATGCTACATTAGATAAAGAAGGTACTTTAACAATTTCTAATGATAAAATTACAACTGCTAAATTAGCTGATCTTAATGTTACAACAGCTAAATTAGCTGATCTTAATGTTACAACAGCTAAATTAGCTGATGTTAATGTTACAACTGCTAAATTAGCAAATGGTGCTGTTACAACAGGTAAATTAGCTGATCTTAATGTTACAACTGCTAAATTAGCTGATGTTAATGTTACAACTGCTAAATTAGCAAATGGTGCTGTTACAACAGGTAAATTAGCAAATGGTGCTGTTACAAATGATAAATTATCATTAACTGATGGTTTAATACCATTTGTAAAATTAGCATTGGAATCAGGTAAAATACCATCAGGAGTTTTACCAAGTTATGTTGATGATATAGTTGAGTATCAAGATTTTGGGGCATTTCCTGGTAGTAATAGTGGTGCCGAGACTAATAAAATATATTTGGATAAATCAACTCATAAGATTTATAGATGGTCAGGGTCAGAACATGTTGAAATTAGTAAATCATTAGTAATTGGTGATAATGATACTATGGCATTTGCAGGAGATCGTGGTAAAAATCTTGAAGTTGCAGTTGGTATTAATGGAAATGGTAGTAATAAAATTATGGCTAATACTACTGCTATTGCTGCTGAAACAGAAGCAAGAAATGCTGCTATAACTGAAATAAACAGTAAAATTAATAATGATTTAGCACCAAAACAAGATGCTGTAATGACAGGTACATTTGCAGTAAATACTAATCAATTAGTTGTTAAATCTACTGGTAATGTTGGTATTGGAACAAATAATCCTCAATGTATTTTAGATATACAAGGTGATGCAATTAAATTACCAATACCTCAAAATCCTATAACAACAGGAGTTAATGGTATGTTGAGATATAATAATACTACTAATGGTTTTGAAGGATATACTAATGGTGCTTGGGGAGCTATTGCTGGTAGTGGTGGTGGTTCTAATTTAGGACCAGGTACAAATGTTACTTTTAGTGATCCTGATGCTGATGGTAAACAATTAATTAATGTTGGTGGTAATGTACCAGTAAATAATAAATTATTTTGGATTTCACCTGCTTTTATTAATAATAATGTTGAAGTTTCATATAATGATTATATGAATTTAGGTTATTCAAATTTATATCATTCAATTGATGTTTACATAATTCCTGAAACTTTAACAGTTACTCATATTCAATTATTACGTACATCAACAGTAATTGATTTTGAGTATAATGTTCAAATTAATGATAGTAATGAATATACAAATATTAAATTTACTACAACAGATAAATCAATGTTATATGAATTATCAACACCACTTGAATTATTAAAAAATACTAATTTAAAAATAAAAATAAGACGTACTGATGGTACTATTGAAAATGAAGAAGTAATTATATTATTAAAAGGTAATTATAAAAATTATGGTTATTTATCAACAGATATTAATGTTAATGATAGTGGTAATGTTGGTATTGGAACTGAAAATCCAACTGAAAAATTAGAGGTTGATGGTGATGTAAAAATTAATGGTGATGTTATTATTACAGGTGAATATTTTTCAAAAAAAAATAATTGGAATTATTCACAACAAGATGAAAGAGAAGCTTATTCAATTACAAAAGAAATATTTAATGAAATAGGTTCATTAAGTACTAAAATAAACACTAAAAATAGTAATAGTATAAAAATTAGTGTAATGATTACTGGTGAATTTGGTGATCAATACGCACCATATAATTCTATGTTTTTATTAAAAAGAACTGCAATTACATTAGGAAATAAAAATAGTTATTTTTATAATAAAAATAGTAGTACTAGTACAAGAGGTATAGCACCAAGTACTATAGTATATAACTTAGATCAAGGTAGTACTTTTGAAGTTTGTCGTTTTATATATATAGATGATGATGTACTTCCTAATCAGGAATATCAATACAGTGTTATGCTAATGTCCCATATTTCTCTTACATATTATCTTAATTCAACTGTATCTAATTCAAATACAGAAAGATATGAAAGAGGAATGAGTAATATTATTGCACAACAAATAAGTAATATGGAAACAACACAAACGGACTTTATAGAAACAATATCAGTTAGTGATAAGACAGGTGAAATAAATAGATTAAAAGTATCAATAGTTCCAACAACTACAACTAATCCTAAAATGAAAATTACTGTTAATATCTTTGGACAATTTATAAACTGGTCAGGTCCATTTAATAATATATTTTATATTAAAAAAAAAGTGTATGTTAATAATAATACTACACCCACTATTACAGATATTCAATGTAAAGGTATAGATATTACAAGAAGAGGTATAGCTCCTGCTAGAATAACTTATCATGGCAGTCATGATAGTGCTGGTGAACATATATTCTTTGAATATATAGATGATATTAATGACGATGTTTTAAATATAACTAAGATAGAATATATACCAATGTTTAAAGACCACTACAATGATGGTTTTCAATTAAATCGTGTTAAAGAAAATAGTGATAGTGTATATATAGAACATGGAATGTCTTCTTGTACTGTTGAAGAAATAGATTCTAATAAAAATTGGAATTATACACAAATTGATT
>Ga0160423_10002554_pt1 | contig 15183 bp, 22 predicted proteins | sample CRUFie14St8metaG_FD_108191 | JGI IMG/M metagenome (GOLD analysis project Ga0160423, IMG submission 108191) | Marine microbial communities from the Costa Rica Dome - CRUD Field 142mm St8 metaG | ecosystem: Environmental > Aquatic > Marine > Oceanic > Photic zone | place: Costa Rica: the Eastern... | reverse complement strand
TGGGACGTAGGCTGAGTTCTTAGAGATGATTCTGTCGATCTCAGCGTCGATAGCCGCGGCGGCGTCGCCCAGCGGCGCATCGTCGCCAAGATGGCGCTCGAGTGCGGCAATCTTAAGGGCCTCTGTCCACTCGCTTCTGGTTGAGGCTCGCGCTGCCGCTTCGGTGGGGGTGTATCCGGCAAGGATGTTGGAGACAACAATATCAACTTCGTTATCAAACTTAGCTTTGAGTCGGGTTTTGACGTCAGAATTAGGATCGGCTGCTACGGCAGCGTAGTGCTGTGCAGAGGCGGTGCGGCGAGCGTCGGCTTTGGCCTTGGCTGCGGCCTTGGAGGCGTCTTCAGCCTCTTGTTTAATTTCCCAATCAAATTTCTGCAAATTGTTGTCCCATCCGCAGTAGGGGCTATAACATTGATCACATTCATACACCGCATCATCGCCGACGGTGTCGCAAACACCGCATGCTACCTCACAGGGTAAGCCACTCGCGCCAAACGATTTTTCTACCCTAGGCTCAACCCTCCGCTGTTGCAATCTTGCGTTTAGATCCGTAGGGCTGCCATAGACTTTAGCTTTGAGAACTTCTGTCATTATAGGTTCACCGCAGGGGGGATCGTCACAACTTTCATAAAAAGCATTTACAAAATGTCTTAAGATTGGATTCGTATTTAAATCATTCCACATATTAGCCTGTTGACTACATGCATGAAATCTAGATTGACCTGTAGCACCATTAGTACATGTTCTTGCAGCGCTTTTAGGTTGTGTGCAACCAAGACCCTTGTTCTCTGCATCTGTCCTTGCTATAACATTTCTTTCAAATTCTATAAGAGTTTGAGCTTCAGAATTTTTAAGTGACAGGTTTTCTAAGGCTTGTTGATCATATTCGGCATCCCGGCGATCTCTCTCGGCGTTGATCTCTGTGAAAACGGATGCCCCTCCGTCAGTTGCTCCTGCCGAAACTGAAGTCACACATTCGTCACAAAAACCACAAGCATCTTCCACTCCTTCCTGACAACAAAACATACACTCGACTGAGCACTGAGTATTAAGTGCTCCTAAGACATCTTGTACAACGTGGCACAAGGCCGGATCACCGCTTGGCGGTGGAGGAGGCGGTGGAGGAGGCGGTGGAGGGGGTGTAGGCGGCCGTGGAGGGGGTGTAGGCGGAGAAGGGGGTGCGCCCAACATATCGCACGCCCCGGGCTCTCCGCAGTCGCAGCATATATTACAAGCGTCTATCTCACCAGATAGGCACAGATCGCACTCAAGATCGCACATTTCATCTTTTTCTACTCGTTTTTCATCATTTCCAAAACTAAAAAATGAAGCATTTCTCTTTTCTAAAGTTCTTTTTATACCTCTAATTTTTTTTAAATTATCTGCCAATTCACTCCTGTTTCTATCAATATTTACACTAGCATCGATTAAATGATTCTTGATGGTATTTGTTGCCATAATTTATTATTAATAAATATATTTATTTTTTAATAATATTTTACATAGTTCTGTTTATAACGCATTATTTATGAAGTCGTAGACTTCAGAACGTTGGATGTTAGGAATTTGGATTGTTCAATTTCTATAGCCGCCTGTCTCTGTAAAGCGGCTATTTTATCTTTATTTACTTCCTTATCTTTTTCTAAAGACCGTATTTTAGATAATAAATCTTTAACAACATCTCCCATGCCTAGATTATCACGCTCTACACTACCATCATTTAAAGCGTCAACATATTCCTGAGCAGCTTTGTTCTCGCTACTAGAAGATAAGTGACGAGATAAAAACAGGGCACCCGCCGCCATTGCTAAAACAATAATTAATGTTTGTTGATCATCGTTCTTTGCAGTCGCCATTTATATTACAAAAATATTTTAATTTAATTTAATTTAAACCTAATATTCCCACCACATTACTCCAGTTCCATGAATCATCCACTGTTGATGTTGAGCGTTTTCAAACTTTACCTTATCTAAAATGTATTTAAGATCGTGCCAGAAAGAATCATTAACTGGCGGATTCCATCTAGAAGGAGGAAAATCTACTATAAAAAATATTTCTCTAATAGTCCTTATCGCATCCAGCCAAGCGCCAGGTTCTTGAATATACTTATAAGTTATATTCTTTCTGGCATATTTTATAAATTTGGCAATTCTTTGTCTTTCAGATATTTTTAGATCGACACTCCACTCTTGAGGATATTGAGTTCCGTTATATTGATAAAGATCATCTGGTATTTCAGATGCCCAATCAATAGGTAGTTGATACAATTCAGTTTCTCCATTTTGTGTAATCTCCAAATCATAACTAGCCATATCTAGAAGCTGAATAAATATATCTTTGTTTTTAGAAACCTTATGAAAATACAACTTTGCTATTTGAGACGATGCCGTATTTTTTACATGTTCCCATATAATTTCATTAACTTCCTCTGGAAACCTGTCGCATATTTTACAGACAAGAAAATTTTTGATATTCATCACTCTATTGTAATTTAATATAGTATTAAAATTTTAAATTGTATTTTTTTTAGTAATTAATTTAATCCTGATCTAAAATATTAACATTTTTATCTTTATCTATATCATCTGTCGTAGTATATAGTCTATTGATTCTTGTCACATTTGTTTTACCAATTGAATTAAATGGCTGAGATTTATCTGAGTCTTTAATTTCTCCCCTCAATCTATTTACTTTATTACATATCCAATACATAGGACTGCTTACAGTTCCATAAACACCCTCAATGAACTCAATGTGCTTAGACATTTTATTAGTACCTTCATCTATGAGTTCTAATTTTTTAATTATTATATCCATTTTTTTTTCTAGTTCAATCAATTTTTCATCTACAGTAGTCATATTTATATATAATATTTATTATTTTTTAAGTTAATTATCATAACACTTTCTACATACAGGAGAATACATTTCGTATGATCCAATATGTATCAATTCTGGGGTATTTTTTAACTTTTTTGTAAAGTTGGCAGGTTTTCCGCATGAACATTCTGCACTTAATTTTGTAATTGTATCACAATGAGGGATCAAATCTAAAATTTCCCCGAAAGGTCTTTTTAAGTAATCTCCATCTAATCCGCATACGTATATTTCTTTCCCTAAGGAAGCATATATATTACAAAATTCTACAAGATTATCAAAAAATTGTCCTTCATTGATACATATTACATCTGCTTTCAAAACACTGCTTTTAATAAGAATATCTATTAAATTTTTTCCGCAAGTTTTACAATCCATAGAAATTCCATCATGAGTTGTTATTTTATCAGAAGTTGAGTATCGAGTATCACCTATATAATTGATAATAATTACATTGAGATTATCTTTTTTACAATTTTTTGCTATCTTTATTAGACTTGATGTTTTCCCCGAAAACATACAACCCGTGATTAAATTGATAGACATCTAAATCTTATATAATTATAAATTATTTATTTATATTAGTTCATAGATCTTATGGCCATTTTTTTCCCGTATTTAATCCATAAGATTATAGAAATCGCGAAGCCAAGTGTGAAGCCTGCTATACAATTATCAGGCGTATTATCTATAAAAGATTTTGTTATATAAGGCCCTATAAAAAAGGTTAATACAGAATAAAAAACCATAATTGAAACGGAGGTAGAAGAACTAAGATGCATTTTAATATTATAAAATATTTTTATTATTTATTCAACTGTTACAGAAAATAATTCTAATAGTTTATGAAATAATTCTAAGGCTTTATTATACGATTCGTCATTGTTTAGGGACATGTATTGATGCATTGTTTTAAGATAATATTCAAAGCCGTCTGTTTGTAACCAATAAAGGTCTATTTCACGTATTATGTATTGAACATCCCAAGTAAGATCATGACCACAACTTACGCATAAGTCATAAACATCTACGTCATATGTGCCCATTTTTACTATTTCTCTCATAAAAGTATCTAGATCTTCCTTTAGTTTCATTGTATTATAGTCATACTCTGGTTCTTCAACTTTTAATAAATTCATATCAGCGCATATTTCATCCATTACTGAATGTATACATTTATATGAATTTATTTTTTAATATTATATTTTTTTTGTAATAAAGTTAAATTAAATTAAATTAAATTTAATTATTATTTAGACTGGGTCACATTCTCTCCAACTATCTTCAGTCTTTGGTGTACGATTATAGATTGGAATTACATAGTCAGATTTGCAATTATCAGGGGCAGCCTGAGAAGAATTCTTAAACGTCTTTTTGTATAAAGCTATATCAGCGCTGCGAAGTGGAAGAGCTTCTTGCTGAAGTCTTTCATAATCCTTAAGTGCCCATTCGAATAATTCATCAGAGGGTCTACGATCCTCCCTAGACATGCCCATTTGAATAGATACATATCTATAATAGCTACCAAACTGTTTAGCAATAGCGCCATGCTCTGCTGCCTTTTCATCGGCATTGTAGAATTTCTTTAAACTTTGGATAAAAGAAGTAAACAGACCAATGCCGCCCGCTGCAAATAAAACCGCATCCTTAGAATCTACATCATCTATACTACCGGCTACCAAAGACGCTGCCGAAGCGATTGTTGTAGCAATAATACTGTAAAGAGTTAAATTATTAGAAAGACCTCTCCAATACCCCGAAGAATTTGCATGCATAAACCTAAGACCCGAAGCCTTCTCACCCCACTCTGTAATTACATTTTCATACTCGTCATTCCATGAATCAGCATTAAGCTGTTTTTTAATTCCAGCCATCTTAACCTGGGTTAAGGCAAAATTTTCCTCGTTACTAGCGCTCATTCTTTATGGTATACAATTATTTTTATTTTTTTTACAACAAACGCAAAGACCTAAGAGCATTCTTTTTATCAACTGGTATATAAAGCTTTCCCTTTCTATAAGTAACCTTTACCCAGGGAACTAGTTCTTGCCTACGTTCCTGTTTAGAAATGTTACGGCCATAATCGTCATATTTATCATAAAGTAGTTCAGAATTTTTATTATCAAGGCAAAACATCTTATGTTTTTTTGCTTCAGTAATGTGATAATCAAGTGGCAAAACTCCAGGATAAGGCTTTTCTCTCGGTCCTTGAACGAGAGTAGAGTGTCTTTTTTTATTTGAAGACTTTTCTATCTTTTCAACGATAAGTTTAAACTCTTTTTGGTTTGGCATAAAATCTACCGAAGGATCCATTATAATGTATAATGTATTATTTTTTTAAATACATTGCTAAAAAATATAACATTTAAGAATAAAATACATAATTAATTATCAAAAGGCATAACTATACATTATGTCAGACATCGATAATCTCAGGAAATTTCACAACTGGGTGAAGCTTCAAATAATTACAGATGCTAAACTTAAAACTCAAGGAAAATCTCTTTTAGATGTCGCTGTTGGTAGAGGCGGAGATATATTCAAGTGGGTAAAAAACAATTTCACATTTGTAACCGGAATAGACAATGATGCAAAATCTATTCATGAGAAAAAACAATTTGATGGTGCTATTCAAAGATTCAATCTAATGAAGACTCAAATGAAAGTTCCGAGGTGTTATTTCTGGGTTATATCAGCTACAGACCCAGATGTCCTAAATAAGTTGAATGTCAAAGATAGAAATTCCATTTATGATGTGGTATCATGTCAATTCTCTTTTCACTACTTCATAAAAGACATAGACATAACACTGAATATGATTTCTAAGAAATTAAAAAACGGAGGTCTTTTTATAGGAACAACATCTGATGGTGATCAAATTTACTCAGAACTTCAAAAAAATGGAAACATATCAACAAACATTCTAAATATACAAAAAATAGACGAATCTATGTATAACTACAACCTTATGCCTGGGAATACTAATAGAACTACTTATTTTGAATTCAGAGGAGCTCTTCCAGAATACTTCGTTTTTAAAGAAACATTTATCAATAAATGTAAAGAACACAACCTACATTTAGTACGCATGAATTATTTCCACGAATGGTATAATGTATATGATGGAAAGAGACTAAGTCATGATGAGATGTATGCTAGTTTTTTTAATTTTTCATTTGAATTTAGGAAAATGCTTAACGAGGAGGCTTAAGAAGTTTTGTCCAGTCCGTTGTAATACATTCAACGTACCATTCATCTGTATAATACCTAGGTAGAGTTCCACCTGCGTTTCTGATATTATCGTCTTCGGTCTTTTGTACATTAATATATGCCTTGTAATTTCCCGCGTCTCTCCAATTATGACTGATTCCTGGGCAAGAAGATGATCCATAAATCTTTCGGGTATTCAAAAACTGCGTGTTAATGTACTGTTTAAAGTTCATGATATCTTTTGAGATTTTAATCATTTCATACCGGGATGAAGTTACGCTTTCACGAGGGGAAACTGCAACTATTCTTTCAATAAATGATGCGAATACAGTTTCTGCGAGTCTCCAGATATTAATGTATGCAGTCTCTTTAGACCTTTTTTTGTCAAGCTGTTGAATAATTCTCTTCCATTCGTCCTTCACAATCCTGTTCAATAGAAAATCTACCCTTGCCTTCCTAAGGTCTAGTTCGTGACGGTTTTCAGCAAATCTATCGTTTCTTTGGATGTCCCACTGAATGTGTCTATACATTCTGTACATACCAGTAAAAAGTAAAACGATAGGAGATGCATATGCGCCTGCTCGGTTAGATTGATTTAGTATAGCATCTGGAAAAACTTGTACAACTATATCATAAATTGTTCTATCCGTGATTTCAACGCCACATACCCTTTCAATTCTACCACCTGGAGTAGGAGCGATAGTCTGTCCGGTTTCTCTTAGATACCTAAAGTATTCTGGATTATGGTTATGACCATTGAGGATAGCACCAGTCCTCCATGAAAACTGTTTGTGGCATTTTACGCACCACATATGATCACAGCCATCAATCTTAGAAATATTCTCGCCGCAACCCGGACAAGGTTTTGACTGTTTCATAAGAGCCTTTACAGTCAATTTAAGTTCTTCATTACAGACGTGATCGGGTTTCTTCTCTTCCATACATTCTTTACAAAATTTCTTTTCACATGTTCCACAGACAAACTTGCTATCCAGAAACCCATTACATTCTTCCATAGGACATTTGTAACTAAAGGATGTTTCAGTATGTTCAGTGCTTGTAGAAGTTCCGTTGTTTATTCTCGCAATTTCAAGCTGGTATGCCTTAACGGTTTCATGTTGTTCTTTGAGTAAATTATTAAGCCTTGAAATTTCTTCTTTGGCTAAATCTATTTGTCTATACAATTCCGACTGACGTTTCCTAGCTAAGGCGTAAGGTTGCGTGGATGGCAACAGGGAAATTTGTTGTTCTACAAGAATATTCTCGAGATGTATTTTATATTCATTACCCACCCACTTTTTAGTTAGATTATTGTTACAGAAATCGCGATCCCATGTAGACTTGCAAAACATGCACGATGCTTCTTGTTGGTTTGTAGTGATATAAGTCTGACAACATGTTCTGCATGCCCAACCAACTTCAGTGCCATCACACCCCTTGCACTCCACCTTTAAATGATTAGATTTGTTAAACTTCTCGCAGCAAATAGAGCACTCCATTGTTGTCAGTTAATTACTTATCTAATATAATCTTAAATTAATTTTTTACACTGTATTTTTTTTTGCAATTTTCCTCTATTTTTTTTCAATAAATTTATGGAGATAGCCGGGCTCGAACCGGCGACCTTCGGCTCATAAGACCGATGCTCTAACCAACTGAGCTATACCTCCATAAATTTATTTTACGATGTATTTATTTTTAATTAACACCCCCCACGAAGTCTAAGAACTAAATGTAAAGTAGATTCTTTTTGAATATTATAGTCATTTAAGGTTCTACCATCTTCTAATTGTTTACCAGCAAATATAAGTCTCTGCTGATCAGGTGGTATTCCTTCTTTATCCTGAATCTTACTTTTAACATTTTCTATACTATCGGAAGCTTCAACTTCTAAAGTGACAGTCTTACCAGTTAAAGTCTTAACAAAAATCTGCATAATATTACTATTACAATACAATATTTTTTATTTCTTTAAATTGTTTACAATACACGAACCCTAGTCCAAAGATTTTCTTCTTTTACATCAGTTTCAGTATCAGTATCAGAAAGTTTAAGTAGGGTATTTTGATGTTCTTCGTTGAGTTTATTATACTTCTTATTGAGTTCATCCAATTCATAACGCAAAGATCTACTATTATAAGTTTCATCATAAAGTTGATGATGAACACCATTCAGTTCTCTATTTAGAGCATCCCTATGTTTCAAACAATCACGATAACATTCCCAAAGACAATCATAATAAAATCGATTCTTCTTATTTTCAGCTTCTAGAAAATTTACATTCTTTTGAATGGCAGAATTAGTCCTCTTAAGAAGTCTATATTCACGATCGGTAATTGTAACCTTCTTTACCATGTTATAAATTATTATCAAAGATGTCTTTAAATTAATAAATATACATTCTCGTATAATTAATAAAAATAAAACATATAAACAATATAAAATGCCAGGAGATCCAGAAGTTCTGAAAAGAGTTATGAAATTAAGGTCTGAGAAAAAATTAACATTAAAAGAAGCGTGGGCAAAGGTTAAAAAGAGCTTACCTTCTAAAGAAAAGAAACCCGCTAAAGAAAAGAAGCCCGCTAAAGAAAAGAAGCCAGCTAAAGAAAAGAAACCCGCTAAAGAAAAGAAGCCCGCCAAAGAAAAGAAGCCCGCCAAAGAAAAAAAAACTACTAAAAGTAAATGATTTAAAAAATTAGAAAATATAATATTAAAATGGAGGATAGTGATAAAATTAAAGGTATACAAGAAGAAGCCTTAAAGTTATTTATTAAAAAAAATAATGATTATGGAGATTCATATAAAACCTATGGACCAATTGGTGTTATTGTAAGAATGGGAGATAAAATAAATCGCCTAAGCAATATCTCATCTAAAAGTATACAAATGATAAACACCGAAAGCTTAAGGGATACATTAATAGATCTTCATAATTATTCTGCTATGGCTATAATGCTATTAGATGAAAATAAAAAACTCGATATGATAAAAAAAGAGAAGGATACTTATAATTATGAACATACGTTTTTTACTTAAATTCGCAAATCTTAAGCATCAAATATAATCCCGTGAATACACTAAGATTGGATAGGAAAGGCTTATATTTAAACGGCATTGAATAAAATATTAGAGTAGCGAGTAAAGTGAAAAGCATAAGACTATATACTCCGGTCTTCAGATAAGTCTTATCATAATATATAGAATAAATTATAATCCCAGCCGAAATTAATTCCCAAAAACCAGCTAAAAGTACTATATTTTCACTATTAATCATATTTATTCCTGTTTTTCTTGAAAATCTAAGAGCCTCTGAAGCAGGTGAGTTATAATTTAAAAGTTTATTACCACCTGATATAATAAACATCAGAACAAATAACACAACAGCAAGATTTAACTGATCTTTCTTCATTTATATTATTATAAATATTATAAAACATGTATAAATTCATTTAAAATTTATATTTAGTAAATATAATGTATCTAATGGTTGATAAAGAAATGGGAGAAATACATACAAATAATAATGAAATTGAATGTTATATATGCACTTCTGACGATCCCATACCTTGGAAATCTGATTGTAATTGTACAGATAGATATGTTCATAGAGAATGTCAGATTGAATTAATAGATAAGACAGGTAGCTTAAAATGCCCAGTCTGTCTTATTGATTATAAAAACATCAACCCCACGCATTATAAAAAGTTCTATATAAACAGTAAAGCTGTATGGACTTTTATCGTTTGCCTATTATCTCTTACAGTATCTGTGTGTGCTATAGTTCTTTTAATATCATATGAAAATAGAGAAAGGAAAAAAAATTCAGCGGTTGGTTTTGCTGGAGGAGTTTTTGTGGGATTCTCTAGTATTTGTTTTATTTTAGTGGCTTTATTTATAAAATCAGAGGGCGGGTTTAAGAAACTTTATTTAGATTGTTATGTACCTCATATAAAACTAGAAATTAACGAACCAAATTTATGTGCGTAGAACCTACTTTTATGACTCCTAGGAGTCATAAAAGCCTTAAGGAAATATAAATGTATTATACATCAAGATTATTCATAGTTTCGGTAAATCCCCTAGCTTCTTCACGACGATTATTAATAGGTTCGTTTTCATTAACATTCTCTACTGGTGAGGGACCGACTATGCGACTCCAGTGTCCATTAAGTCTTGTATTATAAACACCAGAACCATATCTATGTGCCCTACATATCCCGTGTTCAGAGAAATTACATTCTTCGCAATTTCTATCTCTAAAAGCGCCTATGACTTTCAATTTTAGATTGTTTGTCCTATCTGCTAGTTCAATTACTTCATCTAGAATATTTAGGTACATAAATGATTCTCTAATGTCGTTTCGCCTGGAATCTCTTTCTGAACACTCGTTTAAACTTGGGTTCATACCGTTGAATCTTGGATTTTCATTTGATGATATAGGGCTTGTATTCAGGCGCCTACCAAATCTTGGAGATGTTTCGAATGAGGATGTTGTTCTAGACATATTTGTTACACAGCCTTAAGAACTCCGAAGAGTTTACTGTTTTATTTTTATATTTAACTAATCCTTAGATTTCTTTTCTCGCCTAGCCATTCTCTTAGGCTTTGAACGGTTTACTACAGTCCATTCTTCATCTTCGCGTCTCCAGTTTTTAGTATCAACAGAATTAAATTTGTCGTTTAAATTTTCAACTACACATGGCTCCATCTTTTTTCCAAAAATTACTTCAGGTAGAGGTTCATCATCCGAGTAGTCTGCCCAACTCTTAACGGGTTCCTTAGAGCATTCCATGTTTGGTCTCCTTACAATGGGCGGAGGATTTTCATCCTCTGGTTCGTAAGTCGCATTTTGGCGATGAGGGGTAATATAGTCGTTGTCTGTTCCCGTTGCCATTATGAATTTCTTTACACACCCCTTGTAATCCCTAAGGATTAAGTGTGGCCGGGAAACCGTTTTTATTGGGGCTCACCAATAAAAACTCTTGGTTAAGGATCTGGTACTTCCAAGAAACAGTTGAGCTCACAAAATAATCGTAGTCGCAATCAGGCAGATCTTAATCTTACCTAACTGGTCCTTTAAAAAAGGCAATGACCGGGCTAGAGTCTTGGATGGAATTGCACTGGTGTAGGTAACAGTGGAGAGAGGACCGCGGCAACCTAGGCGACGGTCTAATAGAGAAGGTTACTGTTGGTGAGATTCCTGTGGCAATCCATCCGCTCGATTATTTCCGTCGTTTCTTGTCTTCACCTCAACACCCGCTTCGTCCAGACATCAAACCTCAGAGACTTCGTGGCTAAGAGATTTGACCGGGTATATTTACCGAGTAGAGGACGCGTTGTCCAAGTCTATGAATGTTATAGATCAATCATATTTACACATTTTATATTATATTTTTTTCTTAATGTTTATTTTTTTTTGTAATTTTTCAATTTATTTTTTTTATTACCATCCAACGTCGCCCCCGATAATCACGTCACCCCCCATAATAGGACCACTCGTTAGATCATTATTGACAGCCCCTGGAACTACAGATGCATACATTGGAAACTCAACGGGGGCTGTATTAACAACACGGACAACATTTCCAGAACCCGGTGTTTCTAGAACACAAAAGAATGGTCTGTCGCAACCGTCCTCTGTATACAATTCAATAACCTGTTTATTATTGTTTGGACCCTGAAGAAGTTCTACTCTTGCGTTAAGAGGTCTACCATCTGTCTTAAGAAGAACTTGAACACTTTCTACCCTCGGGTCAAATGGATATGTTCTAAGGGCTCCTCCTTGAATTGTTGTAGAAGAATGTACACAGTCAAATGAAGGCATGTCAACTACATCAGCAACTACGTTAGCGGCAATCGGGAATTCTATTTGTCCAATATTGCGAACAGCGACCGTATTTGGTCCTCTAGGTGTTTCGATTACCGCAGAGAAAGGTCGAGTTCTTCCATTTTCTACATATACACGCATCTTACATGGGGTGTTATCGGGTCCGTGCCACAATTCAATATCCGCGTCAAGTGGTCGCCCCTCTGTACTAAGAACTACTTGAACTTGTTCAACCCTTGGAGATCTATAAGTCCAGGTTCTAAGTGAGCCACCTTGTACAAGAATAGATTCAATCGGAGTTTTATATCTACCACCGGGAAACGTACTAGAAATTCTAGGTGAGGTATCGGAAGTGGGTTCTACAACACCCACGTAATCAGATTGTCTTTCCATGAGTTTTACAGGCTGATGACGAGACTTCTGAATAGGAGGCGAGAAAATATAAGAGAGAGAAGAGAAAAGCATAAGAAAGGCCATTATATCTATTATAATATGAATTTTCTTTTTAAATACAATATTTTTTCGCAATAAAACCAGTGATTTAAAAATTACATCAAATTACATCAAATTACATAAATCAAAACGGACTTGGCTTGTACCCACACTACGGGTATATTTTATTTTTTTTGGATTTTTTTTACGGGTATGAAAAAAAAATTCCCGTAAGTCCGCTCCAAAAACTTTTTTGATTTTTTTAAAAAAATGGATGAAAAAAAAAAATCACAAAAGTCTTTATATTCAACTTTTACATTTCTTTAAATAGAAAAGTCGTGAACTTTTTTTTTGGTCGGTTTTGAAAAAATCTCAGGAAACTTTTTCGGTGCGGACCATGTGTAATTTTTTTTTATACTCGTAAAAAAAAGTTATAAAAAGAGGTTTTATACCCACACTACGGGTATAAAAAAAGTCCGCCCCCATTTATGTAATTTGATGTAATTGGTCCCACCAAAACGGACTTTTACAGTATGCCAGGTTGGGGGGATCCTTTAAATTCTTTATATTCAGAAGTCTTTATATTCAATAAAAGATAATTTCTTTAAGTAGAAAAGTTCCAATCACCGGTTTTAAGAGCATATTGATACTTTTTAGAAGCCTCAAATCTTTCCTTAGAATAATTATCTCTAGCATAATATATTGGAATCATTTCACCCGATAATTCAGACGTCAAATAAACGGGAAAATTAGTTGTCCCACCTGGTCTATTAAAAAGCACAGTTTTAGAAATGGCTATTTCCTTTTTAGAACCACTGATTTTAATAGATGGGTCTTTGGTATATATTTCTAATATATCGCTCAGTTGAAGAGGAAACAATCTTCCATTATAAGCCTTATACATTATATACTTACCATTTGAATCATCTGTGGGACCAATGATAATTCCTCCGCTTCTAAATGTTCCTTTTTTTGCACCAGACAAACTTTTTCCATTTAAGCGATACTTAAAATGTCGCCCTTTCATATCATCTGATAAAATAGAACGATTATCGAGTAATTTATACCACCCTTCCGAGATTAATTTATCTAGGTATTTATCTTCAAACTCTGGATCGGAATTTACCCTGTCTTGTATTGATATATACCTATTTCTAATAAAATCTGGTCTATGAATAGTGTTAATATCCTCTTTTCTTTCGTACTTTTGTAAATTTGGATTCATTTTCTTTATTATAAAACTATATAATTTATCTTTAAATAATACAACTAAACGGGGTTTGTGAGCCCTCGAAAGGGCTCACCATGGTTTTTAGGGTATTTATGGGGGTGTATTTACACGCTTGGCTTCAGTCCACCAGCTTTCAGTGGCGTCGGTGATTGTCAACCCTGTTCCGTAAGACGCCAGAACAGCTTCTGCCACCTGCTCTCGGAAGTGTGCTTCGATAGCCATCTCAGTGAAATGGTCTAGAACTTCCATGCACTTTGGGATAACATAAGGCCATTGAGGCAATAAGATGATAGCGTTCTTGTGGTGGGGTGCAATCATCCTTCTGTACCCAGGCTTATGCGCTCCTAGGAGCACTGCTGGTTATATACTCAATCAAGGTAGTATTCGATAAGACTCTTGATGATAACACGCTTTGAATTTCCATACCCAGGGAGACCCAAACTCCTCACATGGTCTTTTAACTGCACAATCCCAAAGGTTTGATAATACCTGTACATCTCACTTGGGAGGACCTCGTACACCTTCGGTCCCCTCACCCACCCAACGCGCTCGGGTCCAAGGAGAATAAGTTGGGTCATCTTCACCTGAGCCTTCAACCTCTCGTTTTCTTCTTTCAGGCGTTTCTTCTCTTCGTCGTGTTCCAGGATGAGAAGATGGAGATCCTTGGGAAGGTCTGCTAGCATTGGTGATGATCTCCTCTTCTTCGTTACGGTGTTTTTAGTCCCTCGAGAGGGCTCTTTTTAGGGGTTTTTGGTTTTTTGGTGTTTAGTCGATGTCCTTCAAGTCGTCCGAGTCCGTGCCCGAGTCCTCGTCCGTCTCCTCCGCCGCCCAGGCCTCCTTAGCCGCCTCGACCAGCTCCTTGAGGTCGGACTTCTTGATGGTGTCGCCCGCGCCAGTTGGCTTCACCTCCGCAAGGTCGTCCTCGTCCAGCTGCCACTGCTTGGCCAGCTTCAGTGCGCCCGGGGAGAGCTTGGGTCCCTTCTTAGCCTTCTCCTTCTTCTCCTCGGGAGCGGCGAACTTCTTCACGTCCTGGATGGTGATCTTGCCGTCCTTTCCAGTGGCGGGCACCTCATCCAGGTTGAGTCCGTGGTCCTTGGCGTAGGTCACCGCAGCTGGGCTGGCGTTGACCTTCTTCACCTTGGAAGCCGCGAAGTCCTTCACGTCCTTCACGGTGATTTTGCCGTTCTTGCTGGTCCCCTTGCAGGCCGAGAAGTCGAGCATGGTAGCGTCCGCAGCGTCCTGCGCCGCCTGAGAGGCGAAGCGGGACTCTGGCTTCTCTTCCTTAACCTTGGGGATCATGTTCTTCGGCAGGAGTCCCTCCTTCTCCAGGAGCTTCAGAGCGCACTCACGGCTGTACTTGTTCTCGGTGAGGTGGTCGATGATCTGCGAGAGCTGGAGCGAGGAGCACATGAGTTAGCTGAGAGAGTTCTGGAGTGAGCGGGGGACCCGTTGGTGCCCTGAAAATAGCGGCGAGGCCTAAACTGGGTAGATTTTTGCAATTTTCGTTATTTCCCCCCTCCCTTCCCCCCAAAATGCAGTATATACTGCATTTTGGGGGGAAGGGAGGGGGGAAATAACGAAAATTGCAAAAATCTACCCAGTT
>Ga0160423_10002553_pt1 | contig 15183 bp, 12 predicted proteins | sample CRUFie14St8metaG_FD_108191 | JGI IMG/M metagenome (GOLD analysis project Ga0160423, IMG submission 108191) | Marine microbial communities from the Costa Rica Dome - CRUD Field 142mm St8 metaG | ecosystem: Environmental > Aquatic > Marine > Oceanic > Photic zone | place: Costa Rica: the Eastern... | reverse complement strand
TACTTGTAGAAAAAGAAAAAGAACTTGCATTTCATCAAAGTGGAAGAAACTCGGGTGTTTTACACTCTGGTTTATATTATAAACCAGGATCTTACAGAGCTAAAAATTGTGTTAATGGACGTGAACAACTAGTTTCATTTTCTAAAAAACATAAAATTAATCATGATGTATGTGGAAAATTAGTTCTAGCAACTAATCAAGAAGAAAAAGAAAAATTACCAGCTTTATTAGAAAAAGGAAAAAAAAATGGTTTAACTGGATTAAAAATAATAAATAGGAAACAAATAAAAGAAATAGAGCCTTTTGTTGATGGATTAGAGGCAATTTGGGTGCCACAAACAGGAATAATTGACTATAAACAGCTTGCAGAATGTATAAAAAATGAAATAATAAAAATAAATAATTCATCAGTAGTTCTTACTGATTGCGAGGTCTCTGATTTTGATCATAAGTCAATTATTACAAATCAGGGTATTTTTAATGGTAAAAATTTTATTTTTTGTGGAGGTCTTTTTTCTGATAGATTAGCAAAAAAAGATAATTTAAAATTAGATCTTAAAATTGTTTCTTTTAGAGGAGAGTACTATCAGTTAAAGAATCATTCTAAACATAAAATAAGAAATTTAGTTTACCCCGTTCCTAATCCGGAATTTCCATTTTTGGGTGTTCATTTTACTAGAATGACAGATGGAAATATTGAATGTGGTCCAAATGCTGTTTTTACATTTAAAAGAGAGGGATATAAAAAAGGAGATTTTAATTTTAGTGACACCATAGATTCTTTATCTTATTTGCCAATTTGGAAATTATTTTTTAAGCATTGGAGATTCGGTTTAGATGAGTATAAAAGATCATTCTCAAAAAGGTTATTTTTAAAGCAATTACAAGTAATGATGCCTTCTTTAACTATGGATGATATAGAGCCAGGTAGAACAGGCGTGAGAGCGATGGCTTTAGGTAAAAATGGTGATGTTATAGATGACTTTAGAATTATAAAAAATAAAAAGAATATTCATGTTTTGAATGCTCCATCACCAGCTGCAACAGCTTGTTTATCTATTGGAGATCATATTTTAAATAAATATATTTCTTTAATTAATTAAACTTTTCCGGTATAGTTTTCTGGTTTGATTTTTAATAGTTCTTCTTTTACTTTTTTATTCAATTTTAAACTATTAATGAAATTTTTAATTTCTAATTCTCCAATTTTGTTATTATTTCTAGTCAACTCTTTTAAGAGTTCGTAAGGCTTTTCAAAACCTTCTCTTCTTAAAATAGTTTGAATACCTTCGCTCACAACAAGCCAATTATTACTTAAATCCTCTTTTATTTTTTGTTCATTTACTAATAATTTATTTAGTCCTTTTAATAAATTTTTATATGAAATAAAACTGTGAGAGATGGGTACTCCTAGATTTCTCATGACCGTAGAGTCAGTTAGGTCTCTTTGAAGTCTTGATATTGGAAGTTTTTCAGACAAATGCGATAATAAAGCATTTGCAACTCCTAAATTACCTTCAGAATTTTCAAAATCAATTGGGTTTATTTTATGTGGCATTGCGGAAGATCCAACTTCTTTTTTACTTACAATTTGTTTAAAATAATCAATTGAAATATATGTCCAAAAGTCTCTATTTAAATCTATGAGAATCGTGTTGATTCTTTTTATTGTATCAAGTTGATTGGCTAAATTATCATAGTGTTCAATCTGAGTAGTAGGATATGATCTAGACAATCCAAAATTATTTAAGAATTTTTTAGAAAATTTATGCCAATCTATTTTAGGGTAAGAAACATAATGAGCATTTAGGTTTCCGGTTGCACCACCAAATTTACCGCAATGAGGAATTTTTTTTAAAAAATTATATTGATTTTTTATTCTAGATGAAAAAACTTTTACTTCTTTTCCAAGTTTAGTAGGTGAAGCTGCTTGCCCATGAGTTCTTGCAAGCATTGGGATATTTTTCCATTTCTGTACTAATTCATCAAGCTTATTTATTAAAGAATTTAAAAGTGGATAAATTTTTGTTTCTAAACTATCTTTGAATAAAAGAGGAGATGCTGTATTATTTATGTCTTGAGATGTCAAGCCAAAATGTATAAATTCAACATAATTATTTAAGCCAATTTCATTGAACTTTTCTTTGATAAAATATTCAACAGCTTTCACATCATGATTAATTTTTTTTTCAATTTTTTTGACTTTTAATATGTCTTTGTCTGAAATGTTTAGATAAATTTTTTCAACTTCTCTAAGTTTATTTTTTTTAATTTTTTTTAGATTAGGTATTACTTTGCATAATTCAATAAAGTAATAAATTTCAATTTTTATTCTGTATCTTATTAAACTAGCTTCAGAAAAAAAAATTGATAAATCCTTAGTTGATTTAGAATATCTACCGTCAATTGGAGAAATTTGATTTATTGTGGTCATTTTTTATAGGATTAATCCAATTCAAATTTAATAAAACAATGTGTATACGTAATATTATTTTAAATATTTATTAACTCAGTATACTTTGGTATTTTTTTTACAATTAAAGGTTTCTGATTTTCAACATTGAAGCATAATGTTTTAATTCCGTTTGTTATTATTATATAATCAGCATTTATTTTATAGTTATAATTTTGTACTTGATCAAAAGTTTTATTGTTTAAGTTAATTTTTTCAGATTTACACTCTATTAATAATATGGCGTTTCCTTTATTATTGTAGCAAACTAGATCTGTTCTTTTTTTTTGCTTATTAACTATTGTTAAATTTTCTATAGACATTAATGATATAGGAAATTCTTTTTCATTATGTAGATATTCTATGAAGTTTTGTCTTACCCATTCTTCCGGAGTATTTACTATGTATTTTTTTCTTATTGGGTCAAAGATATATTCTTTGTTATCAATATATTTTTTTTTAATTGTATATTTCAAAGTCAAATTTTTTAATTTAAAAATACTTTTTTTTTTAAAACAATGAATTATTTTCAACTAATTGAAAAAATAAATAAAAAGTCTTTTTCACCCGTTAACTTATTAATTGGGGATGAGCCATATTTTATAAATCAAATTTGTAAATCATTTTTGGATAATGCTATTGAGCCGGAAAACAAAGGGTTTAATGAAAAAATAATATACGTTGATAAAAAATTAAATGTTAATAATTTAATCTATGAATTAAAGTCTTATCCAATTGTTGGTCACACACAATTATATATATTAAAAAATGTTGAAAACATTTCTAAACTTGATTTATTTGAAAGCTATTTTTCAAATCCTCAGGTTTCAACAATTTTAGTGCTTTGTTTAAACAAAGATTTGAGAGCAATAAAATTATTAAAAACAAAAAAGTGGTACAAGATAATTAATGATAATTTTACAATTTTTGAAAGTAAAAAATTATTTGAAAATCAAGTGCCTAATTGGATTAATAAGTATCTAGAAAATAAAGGCTTTAAATCATCAATGAAAGCAAATATGATGTTAACAGAATTTTTGGGAAATGACTTAGAAAAAATAGTTAATGAAATTGATAAGTTGATGATTATTTTAGAAAAAAAAAATATTGACGAGTTTGATGTTGAAAAACATGTGGGAATTAGTAGAGACTATAATTCTTTTGAATTACAAAAGACAGTTGCTTTAAAAGACTTTAAAAAATCACACAGGATTTTAACTTATTTAATTGAAAATAAACAACCTATTGTGTTAATTATTTCAAGCTTGAGTTCTTTTTTTATGAAATTATTAATCTTACATTCTTTATCAGACAAGTCAAAGTTTTCCGCTTCTTCAAAACTAAAAATTAACCCTTATTTTTTCTCCACCTATTCCTTAGCACTTAATAATTATTCTTTTGAAAATTGTATTAAAATTATTAGTTACTTAAAAGAAGCGGATTTAGCATCAAAAGGAATGCCAATAATTGAAAATGCTAACCCTAAGTATTTACAACAACTTATTTTTAGAATTATTTATCAATAATCACATCTAGTTTATATAAAGATTATATCTTTGTGGACATGTTTAAAAAAGGTTTTTTTTTCATTTTATTTTTTTCTCCTTTATTTCTGTTTTGCCAGTCTGAAACTATAAGAGGATTTGTTTATGAAGAAGCATCTTCTGAACCAATTATTTTCGCTAACGTTTCTATTAAAAACACAAATTTAGGTTCAGTGACTGATGATAATGGTTATTTTATTTTTCCCAATATTTCTGAAGGAGATTACATAATTGAAGTTGATTTTATTGGTTATCAAAAAAAAACTATTCCGATTAAAGTAGTTAGTGGTATAAAGTTAAAAGTTCAAAAAATATATTTAGCCAAAACAAATTTAGAATTAGATGTTGTTGATTTGAGTACAGAGAAATCAGAAAATAAAAACATGGTTAATTCATCGGTTATAAAATTAACTAGTAAAAATTTAAAGAAATTGCCAAGTTTAGGTGGAGAAGTTGATTTAGCTCAATTTATTCAGGTTTTACCTGGCGTTGTTTTTACTGGAGACCAAGGTGGTAAGTTGTATGTTAGAGGAGGTGCTCCAATTCATAACAAAGTACTATTTGATGGAATGACAATTTACAATCCTTTTCATTCAATTGGATTTTTTTCTGTTTTTGATAGTGATATAATTAAAAAAACCGATGTTTACACAGGAGGTTTTCCGGCAAAATTTGGAGGTCGTATATCATCAATTATGAATATTAAAACTCGTGATGGTAATAAAAAGAAATTTAGCGGTAAATTATCAGCGAATACATTTAGTTCAAAATTATTGTTAGAAGGACCTTTTTTAGGTACGTCTAATGAAAATATCGAAACGTCAGCTATTTTTAGTTTAAGAAGTTCATATTTAGATAAGACATCAAAAAACTTTTATTCATATATAGGTGATGATGGTTTGCCTTACTCTTTTACTGACATGTATGGTAAGATGTCAATATTTTCAAATAACGGAAGTAAATTCAATATCTATGGTTTTAACTTTATTGATAATGTAGATTACGATAACATAACTGATTTAAAATGGGATACTTATGGGATAGGTACTAATTTTGTCTTGGTTCCAGGATCTGCAAAAATGTTGATCGAGGGAGAAGTTTCTTATTCAAACTATAAAATAAATGAAAAGTCATCTTTTGAAGATCTAACAAGTCAAATAAGTGGATTTAATTTAAATTTAGATTTCTCATATTTTATGACTAAAGAAAGTGAAATAAGGTATGGACTTCAAGTTTCAGGTTACAGTACTTCATTGGATTTAAAGAATGAGATGAATGTGTATTCACAAATAGATCATTCTACTGATTTTGCCGCTTATGTTGATTATAATTTTTCAAAAAGCAGATTTGTAATTAATCCCGGGTTTAGATTTCAAAATTACACATCACTTGGAGAAAGTAGTTTTGAACCAAGGTTGTCTGTAAAATATAATCTTACTGAAAAAATGAGATTAAAAGCATCTGGGGGTTCTTTTTCTCAAAATTTAATTTCAACTAATGACGATTCAGATGTCGTAAGTTTATTTACTGGTTTTTTATCTAGTACAGAAAATGTACCAACTACTTACCAGGGTGATGATATTATCTCTTTATTACAAACTGCTACTCATTATGTCGTAGGTTTAGAATACGATTTACTAGAAAATTTAAATTTAAACATTGAAGGGTACTACAAAAAATTTAATCAGTTAATTGGAATTAATAGAAATAAATTTTTTGATGACATTCCTGAATTTTCAAACGAGGAAGATTACCTAAAAAAAGACTTTATGATTGAAAGAGGTAATGCTAAGGGAATAGATTTTTTACTTAAATACAATACAAAGAAATTAAGCTTATGGTCGGTTTACTCATTTGGAATTGTAAATAGAGAAGATGAGATTCAAACGTATTCACCACATTATGATCGAACTCACAATGTCAATTTCGTATTATCTTATTTAATTGGAAAACAAAATTTATGGAATTTAAATTTAAGATGGAATTATGGTTCGGGATTTCCATTTACTCAAACCAAAGCATATTACGAAAATTTGAATTTCTCTGAAACAAATAGTGAAAATTTTAATACTACAAATGGTAATTTAGGAATTATATATTCTGATTTAAATGGTGGGAGACTTCCTGATTATCATAGATTAGATTTTTCTCTAACTAAAAAAATTAATTTAAAAAATAGTTCCTTCATGGAAATTTCTCTTGGATTAACAAATCTATATAATAGGAATAATATTTTTTATTATGATAGAGTTGATGCAGTAAGAATTAATCAACTACCAATTATGCCAAATATTGGTTTTAGTTGGTCGTTTTAGTTTTTTTATATGTCTAAATGTAAATATATTTTTGTAACGGGAGGTGTAACATCCTCATTAGGAAAAGGGATTGTTGCTTCCTCACTTGCCGTTTTACTTCAAGGAAGAGGATTAAGAGTCACTATTCAAAAACTTGATCCCTATTTGAATGTTGACCCAGGAACCTTAAATCCTTATGAGCATGGTGAATGCTTTGTTACAAATGATGGAGCTGAAACAGATTTAGATTTAGGACATTATGAAAGATTTTTAAGTGAACCTATGTCAAAGAAAAATAACGTTACAACTGGTAGTGTTTATGAAAAAATAATTAAAAGAGAACGCAAGGGAGACTTTTTAGGAAAAACTGTTCAGGTGATTCCACATGTAACTAATGAAATAAAAAATAGAATTACAGCTTTAGCAACAAAAAATCATGATGTAATTATTACTGAAATTGGTGGAACAGTGGGGGACATAGAATCTTTGCCCTATATTGAAACAGTTAGACAATTAAAATTTGAAAAAGGGTTAGATGCAATAGTAGTTCATTTGACCTTACTTCCATACTTAAGTGCAACAGAAGAATTAAAAACTAAACCAACTCAACATTCTGTCAAAAGTTTATTACAACTTGGAGTTCAGCCAGATATATTGGTTTGCAGAGCAGAAATAAATTTGGGAAAAAAATTAAAAGATAAAATAGCTTTATTTTGTAATGTTAGTTCTGACGCTGTTATCGAGTCAATTGATACAAAAACAATTTATGATGTTCCGTTATTGCTGGCTAAACAAAAATTTGATTTAGTTGCTTTAGAAAAACTAGGATTTAAAAATATTAAAAGGTTAAATTTAAGAAAGTGGAATGATTTTTTAACAAAATTGAAGAATCCTACTAAAACCGTTAATATTGCTATTGTTGGTAAATATGTTGAACTCAAAGATGCTTATAAATCTATTTCTGAGGCATTAATTCACGGTGGAGTATTTAATAGTTGTGATGTAAAAATTAAGTGGATTCACTCTGAAGATGTAAAAAAAAATAAAGTTAATTTAATTTTTAAAAATTGTTCTGGTATTGTAGTTGCCCCAGGTTTTGGTGAAAGAGGAATTAATGGAAAGCTAACAACTATTGAATATGCTAGAACAAAAAACATACCTTTTTTTGGTATTTGTTTAGGCATGCAAATGGCGGTTGTTGAATTCGCAAGAAATGTTTTAGGTTTTAAAAACGCTCACTCTACTGAAATTAATTCAAAAACTAAATTTCCAGTTATAGATTTAATGCAAGAGCAAAAAGTTTTATTAAATAAGGGTGGAACCATGAGATTAGGATCTTATAAGTGTAAATTAAAAAAGAGCTCCAAGGCTTTTCACGCTTATAAAAAAGAAGATATTGAAGAAAGGCATAGACACAGATATGAGTTTAATAATGATTTTGTTGAAAATTTTAAAAAGTCTGAAATGAAGTTTGTAGGCCATAATCCAAAATCTGGTTTGATTGAAATCCTGGAGTTAAAAAATCATAAATGGTTTATTGGTGTTCAGTTTCATCCAGAATATAAAAGTACAGTGATAAATCCACACCCTTTATTTAAGAGTTTTATAAAATCAACTTTAAAAAAATAATATGGAACAAAAACAATTTGATTTAAACTTTTTTATTGGCTTTATGTTAATAGGGTTTTTACTTGTTTTTATGATGCAAACAACGTATGAAGAGCCAGTTATTGGTTGTACTGACGAGAATGCATTAAATTATAACCCAAAAGCTACAGTTTCAAAAAATGAAAACTGTAAATATAAAGACGAATCAATAAATTCACTTTCAAAAAAAGAAAATAAGATACTTGAAAATGAGATATTTAATTCAATAAATGATACAATCTCAATTATTAAGAACGAAAATTTAGAAATCCAATTTTCTAATAAGTGTGGATGTTTTAGAGACGTGAAATTAATTACTAAATCAAATAATGATAATTCAGAATTCAAGTATTTATCATATGAATCAAATGATGTTGATGACTTTCCTGTAAAACTTGTTTCGAATAAAAACACGATTATTTCACCAATCAATTTTGTTAAAAATAATAACACTAATAAGTCATTTATTTCTTCTGAAGAGTATTTTTTAATTGAAAAAATCTCAAATAATCAAATTATTTATAAACATCCTATTACTGGTCATTTGTTTAAATATACTCTTTCTAAAAATAAACTTGATTTTGAAATAATTGGTGATTCTAAATTTGCAAGTTTATATTTTGATATAAGTGGCCCAAGGCAAGAAAAAAATCTTAATTCAGGCTTTACATCTGAAAGAAATTCTAGTAATTTAGTTTACTCTACTAATCAGGGAAAATACAAGAAGTTATCTTTTTCAGGAAATGATAAAGTTGATGATGAAACCGATCCGATTTCTTGGATAGGATATAAGCAACAATTTTTTTCTACTATAATTTCTTCCAATTCTAAATCTGGGTTTATTGTAGATTACATGGAAATCATTGGTGATGATTTAGACTCTACTGTTGTTAAACAAATGAAATCAAAAATAAAATTATCTAAGAATAATTCTTTTTCATTTTTATTTGTACCAAATGATTATAATTATCTTAAAAATTTAAACTCTCAAGAAAATGCAGCTGGTTTTGAAAATATAGTTGAGTTAGGATGGGGAATATTTGGCTGGGTTAATCAATTTTTAGTAATTCCAATTTTTGACTTTTTAGAAAACCAAGGTATTGGGTATGGTCTAATTATTTTAGTTATAGCCCTAGTTTTTAAAATGTTACTTTATTTACCTACAAAAAAATCCTATGTTTCAATGGCAAAAATGAGGGTTTTAAAGCCTGAACTTGACGAGCTAAATGAAAAATATAAGGACAAGGATCCTATGGAAAAGCAGAAAGCTCAAATGGATCTGTATAAAAAAACGGGAGTTAGTCCATTAGGAGGTTGTCTTCCCATGCTTTTACAAATTCCAATTTTATTTGCACTATTCAAATTTTTCCCATCTTCAATTCAATTGAGAAAACAGCCTTTTTTATGGGCTGATGATTTGTCTACTTACGATGCTGTTTTAGAATTTTCATTTTGGCCAGGTGTTTTTGAGCATTTAAGTTTATTTGCTTTATTAATGTCTTTATCAACTGTTGTGCAAATGAAATTTAATGCTCAGCCAACAAATAGTCAAATGCCTCAATTAAAGTACATGATGTATATTATGCCCGTAGTTTTTTTCTTTATTATGAATAGTTATTCATCTGGGTTAAGTTACTATTATCTTTTGTCAAACATAATTACTTCTTTACAACAATTATATATTAAAAGAGGTTTAGATGAGAAAAAACTATATGCTCAACTACAAGCAAATAAAAGTCGACCTGTTAAAAAATCAAACTTTCAGAAAAGATTAGAACAAATTGCAAAGCAGCAACAGAGAAAAAGAAAAATCAAATGAATAATATAAATTTTATTTTAGTTTTTTTTTTAATGCTCTCTAATATTAATTGTAATATTAAAAGTTTAAGTAGTGAATTTGATTCTAGTTCAAATTTAAATACAATTGATCTTGAACAAAGATACCCATTTGTAAAAATGAAGAGAACCCCTTGTTTTGGTAAATGCCCATATTATGAGTTTGTTATTTTTTCAAACGGAGATGTTTTGTATGAAGGTTTTAAATTTGTTGAAAAAATAGGTAAATTCAAAGGCGAAATAAACATTAAAAAAATTGCTTTTATCAAAGAAAAATTAAAGGAAGTAGAATTTTTTAATTTTGACTCAGTATACGACGCAGGAGTTTCTGATTTACCATCAACAATAATTGAAGTTAATTTAGACAATAAAAAACATAGAGTTAAAGGTAGATATAGAATGCCTCAAAAATTTAAATACTTCTCAAAATTTATTGATGAAATTATTAATGAAATTCAAAGCTGGGAAAAATTATAAATCAATAAAATCTTTAATTTCCCCTTTTTTATTTACAATAAATTTGTTATTCTTTTTTTCTATTGTGCAACATTCGTTATAATAATCATGTTCTAAGAACAGTATATAGTTTTTTTTATACGCCTCTTCTAAAAAATTTTCTTTTTCTTTTAATGTAATGAGTGGTTGGACATCATAACTCATAACATAGGGTAGTGGAATATGGCCAGTTGAAGGTAATAAGTCAGCACAAAAAACTATGGTTTTGTTTTTGAAATTAATAAAGGGTATAATTTGTGATTTTGTATGACCGTGAAAAAATTTAATTTTGATTTCCTTGCTAAAGTTTCCTTCATTTAAAAAAAATAATTTGTTTTGTTTCTTTATTGGTAAAAAATTTTCTTTAAGAAAAGACGCTTTTTCTCTTTGATTTGGATTATTTGCCCATTCCCAATGTTCCTTATTTGTCCAGTATTTTGCATTTGGAAATGCTAATTCGTAATTATTTCCTTTTTTATTTACAGCCCCTCCACAGTGATCAAAGTGTAAATGTGTTAAAATAACATCTGTTACTTCATTTGTTGAGAACCCGGCTTTTTCAATCGATTGTTTTAAATTATGTTTACCATGTAGATAAAAAAATGAAAAAAATTTTTCATTTTGTTTATTTCCAATTCCAGTATCAATTAATATTAATTTATTTTCTAGTTCAATTAGTAAACATCTCATTGCCCAAGAACACATGTTGTTTTCATCAGCTGGATTAGTTCTTTCCCATAAAGATTTTGGTACAACTCCAAACATTGCGCCGCCATCTAATTTAAACAGACCAGAATTTATTGAATATACTTTCATTTTTAAATAAGCTTACAATATTAAAAAAATTAATTATTAATTCTATAAACATAAGTTCTATATTTATAATTATGAAAGTACATTTTATAGCAATTGGAGGTAGTATAATGCATAGTTTGGCAATATCATTAAAGAGAAAAGGATATTTTGTTACAGGTTCTGATGATAAGTTTTTCAATCCCTCTAAAGATAATTTAGAAAAAGAAGGTCTTTTATTTAAAGAAGGTTGGTATCCAAAAAAAATATCTAAAGATTTAGATTTTATAATATTAGGAATGCATGCGCAAAAAGATAATCCTGAATTAATTGAAGCGCAAAGAAAAAAAATAATTATTTATTCTTTTCCAGAGTATATTTCACTACAGTCTATAAATAAAAAAAGAATAGTCATTGCTGGTAGTCACGGAAAAACTACAATTACTTCAATGATTATGCATGTTTTTAAAGAAAAAGGAATCAAATTTGATTTTGTAGTAGGCGCAAAAGTTGATGGTTTTGATGATCAAGTAAAATTATCAGATAATGACATAATTATAATTGAAGGTGATGAATATTTATCTTCAAAGATTGATAATAAACCAAAATTCTTACATTACAAACCTCATTATTTAGTTTTGTCAGGTATTTCATGGGATCATATTAATGTATTTCCAACCTTTGAAAAATATTGTGAGGCTTTTGTTAAGTTATTAAAATCTGTTAAAAAAAAATGCAAAGTGATTTATAATGATGAAGATAAAATATTACAAAAATTAATTAATAATTCTTCTGGTTTAAGTTTTTCATATAAAATGCCTCAATACATGATTAAAGAGGGTAATTATCATATCAGAGAAAAAAATGAAGAATATAAATTATCCGTTTTTGGTAACCATAATTTACTTAATATAGAAGCTACAAGATCCATATGTAATGAATTTCAAATAACAAGTGATTTTACTTTCAAATCATTAAGTAATTATAAAGGAGCAAAAAATAGATTAGAATTAGTTAAATCATTAAACTTTAATTCGAATATCTATCGTGATTTTGCACATTCTCCATCAAAAGTTAATGCGTCAATTAATGCTGTAAAAGATCTTTTTCCTTTGAGATTGTTAATTTCTTGTTTTGAATTACATACATATAGTACTTTAAACATTAATTTCTTTAAACAGTATAAACATGTATTCAAAAATGCTGATTTTGTTTGGTTGTTTTATTCAGCTGATGAATTAAAAAGAAAAAACATTTATAATATTTCAAATGAAATTTTATTAAAAATTATTGATCATAAGAAAGTAAAAGTTTTTGATTGTTCTGATAAACTAGCTAATCAAATAAAAAAAAACAAATGGTCAAATACAAATTTACTTTTAATGAGTTCTGGAAATTTTCAAGGACTTAACTTTAATAAAATCATCCATTCATTGAAATAAGAAATTCCTCATTATCTTGTGTTTTACTAATTCTGTCTTTTATAAATTCCATTGCTTCAAGTGGTTTCATGTCATTTAAATACTTTCTTAATATCCAGATTCTTTGTAGTGATTCTTTACTTATAAGTAGATCTTCTCTTCTTGTTCCAGAGTTAACTAAATCAATAGCAGGATAAATTCTTCTGTTAGCAATGTTTCTGTCTAATTGGAGTTCCATATTTCCAGTTCCTTTAAATTCTTCAAAAATCACGTCATCCATTTTAGATCCTGTTTCAACTAAAGCTGTTGCAATAATTGTTAATGAACCACCATTTTCAATATTTCTAGCAGATCCGAAAAATCTTTTAGGTTTATGTAAAGCATTTGCATCAATACCACCAGATAAAACTTTTCCTGTAGCAGGAGCAACTGTATTATAAGCCCTTGCTAATCTAGTAATAGAGTCTAATAAAATAACCACATCATGGCCACATTCAACTAACCTTTTAGCTTTAGCTAAAACAATATTTGCAACTTTCACATGTCTTTCAGCAGGTTCATCAAACGTAGATGCAATAACCTCACCTTTAACAGATCTTGCCATGTCAGTTACTTCTTCAGGTCTTTCGTCAATCAATAGAACAATTTGGTAAACTTCGGGGTGAGAAGCAGTTATAGCATTTGCTAACTCTTTTAATAAAATAGTTTTTCCTGTTTTTGGTTGAGCTACAATCAACCCTCTTTGCCCTTTACCAATCGGAGCAAATAAGTCAATTAATCTTGTAGAAATAGTTTTACTATTTTTTGCTAACTGAAATTTCTCCTCAGGAAATAGAGGGGTTTTGTGTTTAAATGAGACTCTGTCTCTGATATCTCTTGGATCAAGGTTGTTTATTTTTTCAACTTTAACAAGAGGGAAATATTTTTCACCTTCTTTAGGAGGCCTGAGTTGACCACAAATAGTATCTCCTGTTTTTAAACCAAAAAGTTTTATTTGAGATTGAGAAACATATATATCATCAGGTGAATTCAAATAATTATAATCAGATGAGCGAATAAATCCATATCCGTCTGGCATTACTTCTAGAACACCTTCTCCGTAAACATTACCATCAAGATCATATTCCTTTCTTCTAAAATTTTGATGACTTACATTTTGAATTTTATCATCACTTGTTTTTTTTGTATTTTGATATGTCCTTTTCTGAAACTTTTCTCTTTTTTTTGATTCAATAGAATCATTTTTTTTCTCTTCAGAACCATTTTTTTTCTCAACTGATTGCTTGTCAAGAATTTCATAAATAAGATCAGTTTTTTTTAATTTTTTAAAATTTGAAATATTTAATTTCTCTGAGATTTCTTGTAATTCAGGAAGTAATTTCTTTTTTAGTTGTGATATGTCGTACATATATAATATAATTTAATTTTAAATATCAAGGAATTTTTAAAAAGAAGCACTAGTAAAAAAACAAATGCGTCACAATGTTACAACAAATATTACGAATTACAACATTATATCTAAAAAAATTCATAATTTAAATTTCATTTAATTTTTATTCTATGTTACAGAGGATTCAGTCAATTTATCTTTTTTTTGTTTTCGTATGTTATTTTTCATACTCTTATTTTGGTTTTGAATATTATAAAAAAGGATATGATTTAATAAATATAAATTTTGATTTTATTTTCAATTTATCATCTTATATTCCAATTCTAATAAGTATAATATGTTTAGTGTCAATTTTTTTATTCAAAAAGAGAACTTTGCAAATTAAACTTGTTTATGTATGTATGTATTTAAGTATATATATGATTATTTTTTCTGTTTTTTACTTTTATTTTTCTTTAAATGATTTAATTGAAATTATGCCCTCTAATGTTCTTAAAATTTTACTTTATGCGGCAATGATTAATCCTTTTTTTTCAACTTATCTTTTATCATTAGCTTTAAACTCTATTAAAAATGATGAAAAACTTGTTAGAGGAGAGGGGTTAATTAGATAGTTTATCTTTTTATTTCAATAATATTCAGATCAAATATTTTTTTATTTTCAATTTTTAGCGTAACCATAGTACGTACTTTATGAATTCCATGTTTTCCAATAGCACCTGGGTTAATATGTAAGAACTTAAATTTTTTATTGTACATGATTTTTAATATATGGGAATGCCCACATATAAATACATCAGGTTTATATTTATTTAATAAATTAATTGTTTTAAAGTTGTATTTATTTAATTGACCTGATATATGAGTAATTAGAATTTTGCAATTTTCACAATTAAAAAATATATATTCTGTAAATTCATTTCTTATTTTATGGTCATCAATATTTCCATAAACTGCCTTTAATTTAGAATATTTTTTTATTTCATTTGTCACTTTGACATCTCCTATGTCTCCTGCATGCCAAACTTCGTCACTTTGGATAAAGTATTTTTTCATATTGTTGTCAAAAAAACTGTGAGTATCAGAAATTATACAAATTTTTTTCATGTATTTAAGCTAAATACACAAATCTAATTTATATTTTTAGGTTTATTATAATCTTTATGCAAAGATATTTATTAGAAATAACTTATGATGGGACAAATTATTTTGGTTGGCAAATTCAACCAAATCAAAAAACAATTCAAGGTGAAATAATAAAAAAAATATCAACTCTTTTAAACCAAAAAATTAATTTAATTGGATGTGGAAG
>Ga0160423_10002550_pt1 | contig 15185 bp, 22 predicted proteins | sample CRUFie14St8metaG_FD_108191 | JGI IMG/M metagenome (GOLD analysis project Ga0160423, IMG submission 108191) | Marine microbial communities from the Costa Rica Dome - CRUD Field 142mm St8 metaG | ecosystem: Environmental > Aquatic > Marine > Oceanic > Photic zone | place: Costa Rica: the Eastern... | reverse complement strand
TTCCCTAATCCTTTTTTCAGTGCCGTAAATAAATTTTCTATCTGGAACATACTCACCCATCAGCTCCACCAAACAGTTGTGTAATTTCAGGATGCAAAGATTTTATTTCTTCATCTGTATAACCAGCGTTAATCATTTCTCTCAAATGTTCTACTAGATCATCTGCTGATGTCACTGGTGTGTGAATCATTGTGTCTTTGGCTGGCCTGTTTTGTTCATACATTTCTTTTACATCTTCATATGGCATTTCTGTCACAGTTTCCAACATCATTTTTTCTACTCTGTCTAGCAGTATAGGATCTGTTGGTCCACTGTCTTTTACCATTTTCAACATTGTAATGTCATTGGCTTTGTCTTGTATTGAGAATGATTTAGGATACATCAACTCTCCATCCCATGCTTTGCCTTGATATAGACACCACAGTCTCCACATCTGTTCTTCTGCTACGCATAGGTTCATTGCAAAGTCAGCTAATTTTGCATTTAGCATTTGGAACTCTGTTTGCAGTCCAATGCCAGAAAGTCTACGACTTTCAACACTTCTTATGCCACCTAAACAAGCCATTCTATCAATGCTTTCTATCTTACGCTCCATGGCTTGTATCACTGCTTCAATACTTGCACCATCTGGTTGCAGTAAGTAAGGTTTAAGAGCGCCATCCATGTTTTGTGGCATTTGTATAATTGAACCAGCACCTGCACTTGCTTCTGTGTCTGCTGTTTTTACAAGGCTTGGGTGATTGGTTAATCTAATAATCTGTTCAATCTCTGATGAATATTCATACAGTTCTTTTTGTATGTCTGCAATATCGCCTATGGCACTTACACCAATACCTCTTTGGTTTGATCTTTGTGCATACACACATACCGCAGGAACTTGTCCTAGATTGTTTGGTAGTGTTTGGAATAATTCTCCAGTTCTTTCATTGCCATCAATTTTATATACATTGACTTCATCTGGAGTGTATTCTCTAATGTATTGCGTGTCACCATTTGCTTCTTCTTTGACTTTCAAATACACAAGACGATACTGTCCGTTTGGCATTCTAGCATAGTCCCAATCCAATACATTGTCAGGAGTAAACAATGAAACATATGGACGTATGCTTTGATTCAATTCATCTGCTCTTGTTAGTGCAACACTATCAGGCTTGTCAACAATAATCCAACAGTTTCCATATACCATTGTGTATGCACTTACGTCTCTCATAAATGCTTCAAATGTTCTACCATCTAGATCTGCATCTTCAAGGAATGGATCTAAACCTGGATCTGTTTCAATTGATCCATAAGTTCTTTTTACTGGTTTGCGAAACAAGAAACTGTTGTATATGCCTACAACTGATTTGGTGTGGTTGTCAACACCTAACATTCTCAGGCGTTTTTCATAATCATCTCTTGATTCAAAATAGTATGGCTCTAAATATCTGCCCATAAAGTAGTCATAACCACCTTGGAAGCTGTCATTTAGAAATGTCCATCTGCTAATATAATATTTGTATGCACTGTGAGCGTCAAGAATAACATCTATATTGCTACCCCTGTCGCCTTTTATCACTCTATCGCGTATAAACGGCATTAGTTCCATCTCCTTGTTGTTTGGTTATTATTCCCAGTGAATGCCCAACGCTGTGGTGTAGTTGATTCATATTCAGTGCGTAATGGATACAAGAAGTCAGTCAAATATCCTACTGCGTCTGCCATATGATCGTATTTTCCATCCTTTTCAATTACGGATGTGCCTGGTTTGTAAACCATTTTTTCTAAACTATCTATAATATTTTTACATCTAGGATCAACAAACATGGTTCTTTGTCCTCTTGCATTTTTTAATTTTGCATTGACACTGTTGACCCTGTCTCTAATTGGTGTATGGCTGTTTCTAACTTGCACACCAAACCCTGCGTTCTGTAGTATTGAAATATCTGTTCTACCACCAGCTGATGTTTTTCTTTGTTTACCTGCTGGATCAGGATACATTACAATCCTTGAATTAGGATATCTTCTTTTTAATTCATCACATACTTCATCTGTGTTTGATCCCATCATTGTGATTTCATCTATAAAGTATATGGTCTGTCCTTCTATTACACTTACAGCACAACTCATAGGATCAATGTTAAAGTCAATACCTATGTGTAGTTCACTGGTGTTAAAACCTTTGCATTCTTTTACTGTGTCTTCTCTTGTGAAGTTGTAGTATACAGTGCCTGAATATGTAGTGAACGTTGCAAGATATTCTTGTTCATAGGTTCTATGATCCATGTCCATCTTTGCTTGTTCTATTTCTGCTTCAGGCACCATACCGCCCTCAAGTGTTGTGTATGTGAATCCTTGCCATTCTTCTTTTGCCAAAGCATTTGAATACATTTCATGGCTCCAAGATCCAACACCTCTTGGTGTGCCTGTGAACAGAGCATGACCGTTTTTGTCAGATAGTGTTGGTCGTAAAACTTCTGTCCAAGTCTTTGGATCTATGTCTTGGAATTCATCCATACACAAAAAGTTCAAACCTACACCTCTTAAACTGTCAGGTGCATCAGCACCTTTGAGATATATCTTTGAACCATTTTTTAATCTCAACATAAGTTCTGCTTCATTGGTGGCTTCAACCCAACGCAAGTCTTTTAGTTTGCCTTTTATTTGATCCCATACAATATTTTTTGCCATTCTGTAGCTTGGAGCAACATACCATACTAGGCTGTCAGGTTCACTTGCAAATCTAGCAAGTTCTCTCATAGCCACGTGTGTTTTGCCAAAACGTCTGCCTGTGACTGCAACTCTAAATCGTGCGTCACTGTTGCAAATTGTTTTTTGTGGATCACTCAATGGCACTTATTAGTCCTCCCATGGCAACGGTGTTTTTGCCGCTCCATCTTCAGGCGTGTCTCTCATTCCAAGATACTGCTTTGATAAAAAGATTTGAACTCTTGTGTCTCCATTCATTGCCTTTTCCCACATTGCACGCCTTAATGATTTTTTGCCTTCTTCTTTGCCTTTGTCTAGTATTTTACCAAATCTTTTTCTGAGGTTGCCAGCTGTTGTGCCTACTACCTCTGCAATTTCCTGATCAGAGCATTGTATACACGCCAATTTGAAAACAAGATCACGATCAATGGTCTTGTATTTCTTCATTGGTTGTTTTTGCTCTTGACTCATTATAATTGTCTCTCTGCTATTTTGATTCTTAAGTTTCTAGAATCTTTTTTGTTGTTGTTTGTTGTAATTTGATATTCAACATTGTAGATATTACCAACAGTTCCACCTGTGAGAAATGCTGTCACAACTGTGTCTGTGTTTGTTGTAGTGGTTGTAGCAAGTGGACTTGCATCACCACTGATTGTTTCAACATTAACAGTTATAGCTGAAATAGTTTCTCCTGAAGGCATCCAATTGGTAAAGTCTAAACTGTAATCCAAAACAGCAAAAGGGTCTTTTTCAATGAATGTTCCTACTCTGTCTGTTTGAAATCCTGTAAGTGTGGCCATTTATCCTTCTCTCCTATCAATAGCGGTTCCCGCAACATCAACAAGGGTTAAAGGTTGCACAATATATTTCCTTGTTTCAGAAGGCACCAGATAGTTTCTTGTTTCTTCTTCTATTGTATTTACCCTATTTTCTGATTTGACGGTATATAACCTTGATTCTGCATCAATTTGAACAACACGACTCTCTGAGGGCACTGTATAGATCCTAAATGGATCTAATCTTAGGCTAAACAGTGTGCCTTGCAATGTTGCTATTACGTTTTGTGTAGCAGGTATTGGACGCTGTATAATACCCAATCTACTGTCTACAGTGACTACATTTTGCATTGTTGCAAATGTATTTCTTGTTCTTAAGCCATCCACTGTCATTGTGCCAGCACTGGCTTTGAGAACTATGCCTCTCAGTGTAGGTGCCGCACTAACTTCTAAAGTTGCTTGACTTAAAATTGATGATTGTGTGTTTCTTGTTCTTACGCCATCAACTGACATTGTGCCACTGCTGGCTTTGAGAACAGTTGACGTCTGTGTTAGATTGCCCACTGCTGATACAGTTGCAGAACTGCTTAAAGTAGCTGTGCCATTGATAACTGCGATAGCTTCAAACGATGGAACCGTGAATGTGCTTGTTAACGCATCAAGATTAGCAAGAATGTTGGTTGTGGTATCAACAGGATCAAATGTTACTGTTGAAGCAAGTGTGGCATCACTGATTCTTGATCTGCTTGGCACAACTGTCATTGTGCCACTGCTGACAACTAGACTTGCGGCATTCCTAGTAACAAGTGCATCAGTGGTTAGTGTAAAGTTAGCGTTTACTGCTGTTGAACTGTCTCTTACTCTTGTTGCATCAACATCAAACAGAGGACCCCATATTTCACTTCTTGGATTGCCCCAAGTTTGACCATCTTGCCATTGAACTTCATCACCAGGAGTGATTAGTTCTGCCGCACCTTGCCTTATGGTGCTGCCTGTAATGGTTGCTGTGAATGTTGAAGTTATGTCAGCAATACCTAATTTTTGTAGGCTTGCTGAGGTTGTGAAATTAAGAGCACCACTTATGCTGATAGAACCTTGTCTAGTTCTACTTGGTGATGCTGAAACAGTTGATTGTGAAGTTACACTACTGTCAACTGTTCTTGTTCTACGTCCATCAGTTGCAGTTGTAATTGTAACAGTGATGTTGGTAGTGCCTGGAACAAGAGTAGTGCTGTCTGCTGTGACCGTAGCAGTAGATGAAAGATTTGCTTCACCTAATACGATGCCACTTACATAGCCAGCCGCCACATAGAGGTCAGCATCTGTGCCTACATAACTGTCAGTTACATAGCCAGATGTAAGGTAATCATCATTTGCTATTACATACACAGACATAAGGGTTTATTCCCTTATGCTAAAGTGACTGTTAGTGATCCGCTTGTTATTTGAAAAGTATCGTCTTGTAGAATTTCTCTAGCAGTTGTTAGTCTACCATAGAAAAGCACATTGCCTGATCCTGCACTGTCACCGTCTACAAATTCACCATCTGCGTCCATTACAGCAACATGGGTAATTGTTCCCCAGCTGTTGTTAGTTGCAGTTGGAAATGTCACGTTGGCATTGTTTGATACAGAACCATTTGATATTGTTCCAAATGTCACGGTTTGTCTTTCATAACCGCCACCTTGGCATTCATTTGAAATAGTTCCTGCTTCAAGGTTTTCGTCTGTTGATCCTAAACTTGGATCGCTTGTAAAAAGTGCCACAAAAACAGTGGTTGGCGAGGTAGTAGATTGACTGTTGTTTTTTAACCAAAAGTCAAGTGTTCTATCCTCTGTATAATTGGAAGCCGCACTCATAGTTGTTTCTCCTTATAAGGTTTATATTTGTTCATCGCGATATACATATTTATTTAAGTTTTGGATTATAGCTTCAAAAAGCCTAATAATACCCTTCCATCTACACCAGGTCTAGGTGTAATTGCTGAAAACTGGATATTCATATGGTTTTCACCAAATGGCACACCAGAAGCTATATCTGTGAAATTAAAAGTTGTAGGTGCTGTGATTGATTCTATTACATTATTGGTCATTAGCCTTAAAACAGATGATCCTGAGCCTGATTGAAACTGTTGTTGGTTGCTATCAAATACATCATATCGTAGATCCAATTGTGTAATTGTTCCACTTCCAACTGCTGTAAGTGTGTTGCTAACAACTGTGATAAGATAATTGCCTAAATTGTTTACTTCAACGCTGTCTGCATTGTTAGATACATTTTGTGGTGCAAAATTGTTGTTGGGATCACCATTTTCACTAAATGTATTACCACCAACGCTGAAAAATGTTCCAGTGCTTGAACCAGCACCTGTGTTTACTTTTATTTCAAACAGCGTGTCAAAACTGCCACCACTGCCACTAAACAGTGCAGGATTAACCCAAGGCATTATGAAAAGTCCTGCTGGATACCACCAAACATACTTGTTCCATCACTGATAAAAGTAAGTATGTCAACAGCACCATTAGATGCTGTTATAGTTGGTTTGACTCCAAATGCAAATTTGTAATCTGAATTAAATTCAAGTGTGTAGTTTGCACCTGCAGGTTGTTTAACAATCAAAACATATGTTGCACCTGATTTTTTATTTGTAGGATTGTTTAGAGTAGAGTTTGCACTTAACGTGACTTCTGCTACTTGGTTACCTGATAAATCCCAATCAATATCACCAGCACTGTCAACACCAGAGATTGTTGTCTTTAAGATATACTGCTGATTGGTCCATTGTCCTGTATTGAGATGCGTAATAATTTCATTTACATTGTCAATGTTCTGTTTGATATCTGCTCTTGCATCTGCAATTCTATCAGTGCTTTGATCACAGTTTGCAGTTGAAGCTGGTGTAGTAGGTATCGTCATTCAGCTTCTCCTAGTATCATATAATATCCATTAGGATCTAAACCTGCATCAGTCATTGCTGTGTGCAATGCTTCTGTTTTTTCATCTGGTGTCATTGAACTTACATCACCAACATCTACATTATGGATTGTGTCATCTATTTCAATTTTTAATATCATGTTATATCATCCTCAAAACCTGCTCCAGTGGTAGCTCCATCTGAACCTTCAAAGTGCCATAGTGCAAGTGTGTTTTCGTCGTTGGTAAATGCACTTGATGGTGCTGTAAATCCTGTAGTGTATCTTGCTGTGTTTGAAATACGAACTTCATCTAAATGTCCTGAATACCAAGTGACAGAAGTATTGCCGCCAAAGTTTCCACTACTTAATCCGCCTTGTCCTCCGCCTATTCTAAATACACTACTGGCATCTCCAGCAATAGGATCAACTGTGCCTGTTGATACGCTTGTGCCATCTATAAACATTTCTCCAGATGTGCCCTGGAGAACAATAGCAACATGATGCTGAGTGCTGGCTGTAATTGTTCCTGACAAACGCACACTCATACCACTACTACCATCATTACTGGTGATCAAACTTATACCGCCAGTATTTCCGTTCTCTTCAATTGCCCAACCTTTTGATGTGTTTTGATTACCAAAATAAAACAACGCACCAAATTTTCCTGACAACACGTCACTTCTCATGAAAAATTCTATCGTCCAATTGGTTGTTGGATCCCAATTACTGTTATTTGAAAGAAAACTGTTGCTACCATCAAAGTCTACACTTGAACTACCAAACTTTTTCTGTGCAGTATCAATTTGTGCATTTCCATTTGCCACCAAGGTTTCAGCACTTCTACCTGCGGTATCATCTGCAAATCCAGTTCCACTGGTATTTCCGTTTGAACCTTCAAAGTGATACAGAGCAAGTGTGTCATCGTCATCTGTGAATGCACTTGTTGGAACTGTAAAGCTACTTGATGAAGGATCATATCTTGCTGTGCTTGAAATACGAACTTCGTCAATATAACCTGTGCCTCCTTGGTTAAAAGGCAATGCGGCATTGTCAATGTCGCCACCTATACCAAATTGTCCTGTTGCATTTATTTCTAAATTGCTGTATGTCATAGTGTTGTTTTGAAAACGTGTGCCGTTCAAATATGTAGATGTTTCTGTTCCATCATAAACCATTGCAACATGGTTCCAAGTATCTAGAGTCACCGCCGCACTCAATGGACTTCCGCCTCCTAGAGTTTGACTTGGATCTGAACCATTTGATGCAATCCAACCCATCTGCACTTTTCTGTCAAAATTTCTATATATCAATTGGAAGTTTCTGGTGCTATAACCTGCACTTCTATCAGTTAAAAGATAAGCACTTGCATCACCAGTATCAGTCACTGGACGGAACCAAAACTCAAATGTCCATGGACCTCCCATATGATAGAAGTCATTGCCAGTGTCTGTAGAAGTGCCAGTTGTTGCCGCATCACCAGTTCCATCTAATTCCAAACTTGAACTGCCAAACTGTTTTACGGCTGTGTCTATCTGTGCATTGCCAAGAGCAGTTAAATTATATGCTGTTCTTCCTGCGGCTACTTCAACAGCGCCTGAAGCTGTAATACCAAGTGGTAAACCTACAATACTCATGTTACGAACTCGCTAAATCGCCAACCAACAACCATGTGTCAGAAGCTGTTTTGATACAAGTTGCGGCTGAAAATTGTGCTCTTAATTTTTTTGTTGGTGTTGCATTTACAGTCACACCTGAACCTTCAGCAACTGTCACTTGTCCTGCACCAAGTTGTGCTAGATCAATTTTTGTTCCTGTTGGATATGCAACTGAACTGTTAGGTGGAATTGTCAATGTAATTGCACTTGAATTACTTAATGTCACCAACTTACTGGCATCAGCTAATACTGTTGTATAAGTTGTGCCTGTTTGTGTGTTGATTGTGCTTTCAGCAACAACCTGTCCTGTGCCTTTTGCTTTCAAATGCAAATTAACATTTGTGTCATCACCTGCGGCACTTACAATAGGTCCTGCGCCTGTTGCTTCATTTTCAATATTAACATGGTTAACAGCTGAACCATCTTCTGTAAATGTCAACAATTCTCTTGTGCCATCACCAATAGCTTGTCCATTTACATCCAGTTGTCCACCCAATTGTGGTGTTGTATCATCTACAACATTTGAAAAAGTGATATCACTTGTAAGTGCAAAAGTGCCTGTGCCACCTGGAACTGTGTGAGTGTTGATTGTTCCTAGGTTAGTAATGTTGTTAGACTGTGCGTCTAATGCACCACCCAGTTGTGGTGTTGTGTCTTCTACAACATTTGAAATACCACTTGATGTTATTGTAATCTGTGTATCGCCAGCTGAATCACTGCCAATAGCTGTTGTGACATTTGTGCCACCTACAAAATTTAAAATTGAATCTTTGTCTGCTTCGCCCAGTGTTTGATCTGTGCCACTATCACCTCTTACAGTGACAGAACCTTGACGCAACAAATGAACAAAGTTATTGTCTAGTTCAGCATAGGTAAGAGCTGAACCTTTGGTAGTTGCCCCTGTTGCTGATTCTTGTCTTAAGGTAATAGTCATTCGTGTCTCCTTGGTATTTTACCGTCAACAGTATTTATATTATTCTTTGTAATAGCTGTAATAATCCGTTTTTTTTAATGATTTTCTTGCTGATTCCAGCACACTGATACGCTGTATTATAACTAGAGGTGCTTTGTTGAACGTATAGTGTATGGGTAATGGTTCTTCTTCTGTGTCAGGATGCATAAACAGCGTCATAACATCCTTTTTCTTGTATTTTCTATTGACTTTGTTTGTAAACTTTTCTAAACTGTCATAATCCCAATCAAAACCATGACATATCACTGCTTCTATGCCAAACTGTTGGTGAAAAACACTGAAATTTTCAACTACATGACTGGGATCATCTGTTTCTACTATCTGTATCTGTTTGCGATAGCGATTTATGAAAGGACAAACAGGAAAACCACCTATTTTGTCATTGGGTTTGGCAATGTATTTGTCAATCCATTTATGTATGGCTTTTGAATTTGACGTTGGCTTGTTCATATGCACTATTGATCCTTGTGTTGGTGTGAAAAATCATTTCTGTATTTGGAAAACTGTCAAAAAGTGTGTTCCAAATAGGTCTCCAATGTTGATTAAGGTTGGGTCTACGATGTCTTATGATAACACTATCTTGCACACTGGTTAAATCTTCTGTGTAAACACTGTCAAATCCCCATAGATGTATTTGTTCTACAGATTGTGTTTCACAAAAATATTTCACAGCGTAGTGTCCTGAATTCCATCTTGATGTTTTTTCATATACTGGTTGCCAATCACCTGTTCTACCTTTGCTTTGTGCCATGTTTTTTACAGATTCAGTGCATAACACAGGAACCCTTGGTTGCCAACTGTTGGTTTTCATCCAAAGTATAGGTTGATTGTCAATAATGCTTAATGTGTTGTATTGTATGTTTTTAGGAGGTATGTTACAGGCAACTGTGAATAACCCCATGTGTTTGAAAAGTCTACTGCCTGCGCCATTGCCTACTATGTTTATGATTTTGGCCATAGACGCAGATCCTTGTATTCATATGAGTGTCCCATGAACAACAGTGGCACATACAACAATGCCCACCAACTGCTTAATGGTCCCCATATGTCAGCTATCAACAGTATGCTACCAACCAATGTAGCGGTTGATACCATGTATCTATCATTACGATCAGGTAACTTCATACGTGTCTCCAAGTTTTCTTTGTTTTAATATGATGTATGTTTGAACTATTGCAATTATACATTCTTGCTAATTTTTCACAAGATAATTTACTTGCTCTAATATCCAAAACATCTTGTTCAGTTAATTTAGAAATAGGATGAGCACTTCCTACACTTGCTCTTTTTCTATCTAACATATCTTGTGTATTTTGTTTTCTTGTTCCTAATTCTAAATGTTCAATTTTATAACAAGACGGATTATCACACTTATGTCTAATCACCATTCCTTGCGGTATCAAACCATTATGTTGTTCCCAGGTATATCTATGAACTAATGTATATTTTCCTGGTTCATATGTTATACCATATCCATCTTTGGTTTTACTTTTTTTCCATTCTATACAGTTCATTTATTGTTCCTTCTAATAACTTTATTCTCGCTTCTAGTTTTTCAAGTCTATCAGTGACTGAATTAATTGCAATAATAAATTGTTTTTCATTCTTCAAAAGATTGTGCAAGTGTGTGTCTGCGTGTTGTGCAAATCTTTTGAGTTCTTGTAATTCATCATAAGGATTAAACCCTTCTGTAAGCATATCTCGTTCCTGACTGTGGCTTTACTGTTGAGGCTTCCTCAGGTGTCCAATGGTATTCATTGATCCTTCTTCTTACTGTGTCTCCTTTTATACCATTCTGTCTACCTTTTTCTACCCAGTAGCTCATTTCATTTTTGTCCAGATGCCTACGCTGTCTACGTCCTGAAACGCTTTTAAGTGTCCATTCTACATTGCCTGGTCTATAATCATCCAGTTTGTTGATTCTGTCAAACACATATTCTGGTCCTGGACGTGGACCTACGTGATCAAACCAATTTATGAATCCTTGTTCGCCTTGCCATTCTTCGCACACACTGGTTTCAACATAATAGTGATGATTGTGTTCGCATACATAGTGCATTCTATACCATAGACGCCATTCATCTAGATATTCTTTACGCATATCTGAGTATACACTATTCATCAACTAGATCTCCAACAGCCACCGCGTGTCTTGGTTCCCAATCTGCAGGTGGATTCTTCCATATCTTTTCAAATGCGTGTTTTTTCATAAATTTACGTCTTGCAACTATAAGACAGTTGTGTGGACCCCATGCTTCTATTTCATCAATCCTAACCATGCAGTATTGATGTGGCAGTTTGCCCATGTGTTCCTTTACACCACTGTCGCACCAAAACTTATACCATGAATCTATGTCCCAAGCCCATTCATGTTTGCGAAATTTTGCCTGTGCTTTCATTTTTGAATATCTGTTTCTCCACAGAGCTGGTATGTCTTGTGGATATAATCTAACGGGCATATGTTCCTCCTGAAAATATTTCTGATTTGTGTCTTGTGTTGCCCAGCAGAGTGTCAACCCATTGTTCTACTTCTGCTTGTTGTGGCAGTCTCACGTCACCTTGTGCAAATTCTTCCCATGGTGTTCCTAATTCACCTGTGCCATGTATACCTGTGACCACAGCTGGCACTCCTGCAAGTATTGATTCCATTGCGGCAACTGAATGCTGTGAAACTGTGATTTGATATTTGCCTGTGTGCAGTTGATCACTCAATTGATTGCCCTGTTTTCGTTGGCTTCTGCCTGGTTTTTGTCTTACTTCCACGTCATAGCCTAGACTCTCCAACTGTGTGATCCAATGTTGTGTCCAAGCTGATATAGTTGTGCCGTAGTAGAATCTATAGTTTGGTTCTGACAGATTAACTATGAGTGCTCGTTTGGGTAGTCTATACACCACGTCATGTGGAGGTGCAATCTGTTGCCATTCTACAATTTTACCTAGACTGTGGTGTTTCAACAACGTGTTGATTCTCTCAGTGCCACTTTCTGTGTGCCGTGAAGTCAACAGTTCACTGGGCACAAAACGCACCCAATCTTTTGAACCTGCGGGATTGTGTGCTCCTGGCCACAACAGTTGTGGTATTTCAGGATTGTCTAGAAAGCGCCAATTAGTGTGCGTTACTTGTTTAGGATGTTGAAATGCGCCTGAGTCTGACTTGCCCCATTCATTACCAAACTTTATCAGTGTGTCTGCTTCAGTGGTTTCTGCTATGTTGTCACAGGGCTCATAGTTGTCTCTGCAGATGGGAAATTGATCTCCCACACAGCGATGCCAACCCCACAGTAGTCCATGTCTGAGTTTTGATGCCCAATAGCTCATTCGTCACTCCACGTGTGTTCTGGCCATATGGTGCGTTTTTGTTCCGCAGTTAGATCATTGACGTTTGCATAGCTCAACAGTCTTGCCTGTTGACTTGTGATTGTGGGGATGTCTTTGCACTCTTGCTGTATGAATTCATCTGTAGAAAAATCAAAATCTCGTGTGAACCAACCTTGGCGTAGCTGTTCTAACTGCCACACACCGTCTGTTGATTCAGTGCGTTTCACTCTCTTTTGCATATAGTATTTATCAAGGTAATATAAATACTTGACAAAACAGACACGAGAGTGTATATTTGTATAACAAAGGAGAAACAAATGGCAATGAGTAAACAACAGATAGACGACAACAGTCTTGTAATTTTCAAAAAAGTATCAGAAATGCTGAACACGCAGATTGAACAGCATGGTAAACTGCAAAAGAACAACAAAGAAATTTGGAGGCATCTGCATGAAATGGACAATGGCATATGGAGTTTGTATTGTCATGGCATCAAATTGATTGAGCAGGAATTTCCACACTGTGTTGACATGAGCACACTGAAAGCTGTGATTGACTGTGAACAGATCATAAACCGTTATGGTGATTTGTCAACATCAGGCAACATAATGACACCATACAAAACAAGAACCAATGGACACAACTACAAGGGCAAAGCCTGGCGATTGATAAACCAAGGCAGAGAAACTTGGAATCGTGCCATGGGCATTGATTTGCCAAATGATGATGCATCAAAGCGAGGACCCAAAGATGAACTGTTTGACTATTGATGAACTGTTAGAACTGCTTGACAAGGATGACACTGAAGAAGCGTGGAGACTTCGTTGTGCTCTACAAGATTACCTGCGTAGGAGAATGAGGTGAACATGGAAGCCATACTGTCAAAAAACGGCAAAACCTATTGGATTGAAAGTGGCGATACAATGTATGCTGAGCGACTCAGTCATGGACAATACCAAAAGACCAATTGGCAGTTTGCCCAAACACTACTTGAACACACTCGCACAGCCGTTGATGTAGGCTCTAACAATGCTGTGAACGCCATACACTATTCAGAAGTGTTTGACAGAGTTGAATGCTTTGAACCCACACAGTTAGCACAACAACTATGGCACCGCACTGTGAGAGACAATGGTGTAGAAAACGCAACACTACACACAGAAGCACTTGGCGAAGACACTAGAGTCACTGATATCATACTACACGAACGCAATGGTGGACACAACCACGTGGCACACTATGACAAAAACCCCAGAGCAAGAGGCACACAAAAACACAAACAGAGAGTATCACAAACAACACTTGACTCATACGGTTTTGACGAGGTGGATTTTGTAAAGATTGACGTTGAAGGATATGAACTGTTTGTGCTACAAGGGGCTCTACAAACCATACAACAGAACCGCCCAATACTGCAATTGGAAATAGTTGACAGTCAGTGCAGAAAGTTCAATTACAGTCGTGGTGATATTGCTGACGTGTTTGACACACTTGACTACCGTTGTGTGAGCAAAACCACGGGTTGGATTGATTTACACTCGCACAGTGACGCAAGGAACGAAATGGACTTGTTCTTTGTGCCGCGTGAGCGGCAGTTACGGTTAGCACCAAAATTTGAGCTTTTTGAATAACTTTGCGGTTGACTTTTACCACAGTGATGTTATACTACGTGTATAGTTAAACAAAGGAGAAACTAAATGGCAAATTTAACTGAATTACGCAAAGCACAACTCATGGTGTGTGAGCAAATGTTTCCTGAATACGTGAAGTATAACACGGAATATGTTGAACTGCACGGCGAACGCAAAGCACCATTATATAGCCATGTTGAAGACAAAGTATGGGACGGAGCACAATCAAAAACATTGCCCACACTTGAACACAGTGAGAAACAGTTCGTAGAGTCACCAACTGTAGCTAACGCACTTACATTTTGGGAATGTGCAATCACACAATAACGCATTTTGGGGGCGTTGGCAACAGCGTCCCCGTTTGACTGAGATATGAGACAAGCACAGTCCGCAGACACCACCACCCCTCACCGTAGGACCCACCTTAGTCTCTACAGTATAACACACCAGCTCCACAGTGTCAACACTCTGGTTGCCCAAAAAGCACCATTCCCTACCATAGAGAACCATTAATAGGCTAACCACTGTGTTAGAGCAGTTAAACAGCCACACGAATGGTGTTAAATGGTGGTTGGTCCATTTCTACACTATTACTACCATTATAGCACTGTGATACCACTCTGTCAACGGGTTTTGGTAGAGTTTTTTTGGCTTTTTTGGGCCTTTTCTCTCTTGACAACCTGGGAGAATCGTGCTATAAGACACCTAGAACTGTGATTTTACCTTAGAAACACCCTGTAACCTACTGATTTTAAAGAGAAAATTTGGTGGGGACCTGTGTTGCAAAATACAATCCCACTCTATCTCTAGACTTCCCCACAAGCATCACTGTTCAGTTTTCGCAGTGTCTTTTGTGCTGTATCCTGTCTATTTGTGTTAGCTTTTACGTTCAATCCTATGTGGTGTGCCTGAGGTTTTACGTTCGCCTTTGCGATGGTCCAGAACATCTTGGAATAGATAGTTTGCAATGTGTCCATCTTGGACCTTGTAATCTACTCCTATGTTGCGAAAACGCACGCCTCGTGTTTCAAATCTCTGTCTTACCACATCCCATATGTAGCTGTCATGCCATTCACGTTCTAGGTATACTGCATCTGTATCATACATTTCAGTCACTGCTTTTACATATGCTACTGTGTGTTCATTGTGTAAGTTAAACAACAGTATGCCTGTTTCACTGTGATAACGGGGTCTGCCCATATAGGTCATAACACCTTCTGTATGTAAGT
>Ga0160423_10002548_pt1 | contig 15189 bp, 11 predicted proteins | sample CRUFie14St8metaG_FD_108191 | JGI IMG/M metagenome (GOLD analysis project Ga0160423, IMG submission 108191) | Marine microbial communities from the Costa Rica Dome - CRUD Field 142mm St8 metaG | ecosystem: Environmental > Aquatic > Marine > Oceanic > Photic zone | place: Costa Rica: the Eastern... | reverse complement strand
TCATCAGGTGTATATCCATCATTGTCCTGATCATAATAAATTGAATTATCAGTCTCTAAAAGATATGAATCTCCATAAAATGTACCGGAACTATTAGTAGCATAAGCTCGGTAAAAATATTCTGTTGTTTCATTCAATCCACTCATAATAGATTCAAAATCTGAAGCTCCTGCACCATCGTTTGTTTTTGTTTCAAGTGAAATCGTTGGGTTTGGTAATTCACTCCAAACAACTCCTTTTTCGGTAATTGAAGAGCCCCCATCAGCGGCTATAATTCCACCACTAAAGGCTGTGTCAAAAGTTACAGTGTTTGCAGGTGATTCTATTGTTTCAATAATAACCTGGTTTTCTACATTTTCATTTGAGTCTGTGGAATCATTTGATTGCTCATCGGGTGATTCACTACTACAAGTAAATACAAAAGGGATAAGCATAAATAATATTACTTTTTTCATAACTGTAATTTACAATAATTAATTTTATTCATTATATTTACATAACTAATTGATTTTCAATAACTTACTTACCGATACAGAATTTTGAAAATATGTTCCCAAGTATCTCGTCATTTGAAATTTCACCTGTGAGTTCTCCCAAATAGTAAATAGCTTGTTTAATATCAATTGCCAATAAATCAGATGAAACTTTATCTGCAATAGAAATTTTTACTTTATGTATTTCCTCAAAAGTTTTATTTAGTAAATCATAATGCCTTGAATTAGAAATTGTTGAATTATCAATTTGGCTGGTTAAATTGTTGATATAGGAACTTATTTCATCTGTTAAAGATTCAATATTTAACTTATTTTTTGCACTGATTTTAATATGATTAAATTTATCTAAATCTGTGACTGAAATATTGGACTTAACATCGTTTTTATTAAGGATTGTAATAAGTTTAGTGTTGGGAAATTTTTCTTCAATTTCATTTAGATAATCAACATAATAATTTACCTTATTTTTATCCAAATTTGAATAATCAATCAAGAAAACTATTATTTCGGACTCACTCATTTTTTTAAATGTCCTTTCAATCCCAATACTTTCTATTTCATCATCAGTTGATCTAATACCAGCTGTATCAATAAACCTACAATTAACACCATTTATAATGATTTGATCTTCGATAGTGTCCCTGGTTGTACCGGCAATTGAGCTAACTATTGCACGTTCCTCATTTAGTAATGTGTTTAGAAGAGTTGATTTTCCAGTATTTGGCTCTCCAACAATTGCTATTGGAATTCCGTTTTTAATAACATTACCTGTTTTAAAAGAATCTATCAATTTCTTTAGATTAGATGTAATTTTATCTAGTAATTTATTTAGTTCATTCATATTTGCAAAGTCTACATCTTCCTGAGAAAAATCAAGCTCTAATTCAATTAATGAAGCAAAATTTACAAGCTCAGTTCTTAGATCATTTATATCATTTTTAAAACCACCTCTCATCTGATTCATAGCTAACTTGTGGGAAGCCTCAGAGTTACTCGAAATTAAATCTGCCACCGACTCAGCTTGGCTTAAATCCATTTTTCCGTTTAAGAAAGAGCGCATGGTAAATTCCCCTGGCTTAGCCACTCTACAATCAAACTTTAATAAAAGTTGAATAATGGATTCCTGAATAAAAGCACTTCCATGACATGAAATCTCAACTAGATCTTCACCCGTATATGATTTTGGATTTCTGAATACAGTAACCAAAACCTTATCAATTGTCCTTTTGTTTTCGATTATATAACCTAGCTGGACCTTATTTGCTGCTTGATCAGCAAGTTTAATTTTTTCAATACCATCAAATATATTATCAATAATAGAAATACTCTGAGGTCCAGAAATTCTAATTAAAGAAATCGCTCCAATTCCAGAGGGTGATGCTAATGCCAATATGTTATCATTCTTTACCAACTTGATTTTGATTTTATGTAAAAATAGATAATAGGTATAAATAAAATGAATAAAGTGAATAAATTGGTAAGAACTATTAATGGAGCTATAAAAATTGTACTGAAAAAACCAGCAATAGCCCCGCCTAAATGAGCTTCATGACCAATATTATCATTTGACTTATTCATAGAATAAATAGAGTAAAATAAATAACCTAAACCAAAAAGATAACCAGGAATAGGAATTACGAAAAAGAATAATGTCATATCAGGATTTAAAAGAATAGCCGAATAAACTATCCCCATGACCGCCCCACTAGCACCAACTGCACTATAATTTAACTTGTTTATGTTATGCCTGTATGTAAGCCAATTTCCAAAAATTAGGCTAATCATATATATAATTAAAAAATTGATCTCACCAATCCTAAAAATTACAGCATCAGCAAAGAAGAAAAGAGTAAACATATTGACAAGTAAATGCGTAGAGTCAACGTGTAAAAATCCCGATGAAATATATCTGATTTTTTCACCTCTTTTTATTTCATATGGACTGAATTTATATTTATTAAAAAACGTACGATCAGAAAAGCCTTTGTATGAAAGATATATGTTTAATCCTATAATTAAAATTATAACAGAGTTCACGTAAAATTTTATAAATGATGTCAAATATAATATATATTTGCCTCAAAGGATTTAAATGAATTTACTTGTATACATTATAGCTTACCCTTTTATATGGTTAATCTCAAGATTAAATTTTTCAGCGATATATTTAATTTCAGATTTTTTATACTATTTTCTGTATTATATTTTTTCTTACAGAAAAAATGTGGTTAGAAAAAATTTAAAATTAGCGTTTCCAAAAAAAAACAAAAAAGATAGACTTAAAATTGAAAAAAAATATTACAGATTTTTATCTGATATCTTTTTAGAGTCATTTAAGTCCATGAACATTTCCGAGGACGAAATAAATAGAAGGTACAAATTTAAGAATCCTGAACTCTTAGACGAATTGTATAAAAAAAATAAAAACTTAATATTGATGGCTGGTCACTATTGTAGTTGGGAGTGGGTGTTTAATTTAAATAATAACACTGAATATCAGGTACATACCATTTATAAAAAACTATCTAATAAATACTTTGACAAATGGTTAAAAAAGATTAGATGTAAACAAGGATGTAATATGATTTCAACTAAAAACACATTTAGAGAAATTATGAAACATTCAAAAACTAAGGAACTTAATTTATATGGTTTTGCTTCAGATCAATCACCAAGAAAGAATAAACTTAATCATTGGGGATTATTTTTAAATAACTATGTTCCAATTCATACAGGAGCTGAAATCATTGCCAAAAAATATAATATGGCAGTGGTTTTTATGGACGTAAAAAAAATTAAAAGAGGATTTTATGAAGTTTATTTCAATATAATCACAGAGGAGCCAAAAAAATTTAAGGATTTTGATATTTCTGATCAATTTATGAAGTTAGTTGAAAATCAGATCATTAATAAGCCAGAATATTATACTTGGACACACAAAAGATTTAAACACAGAAAAAGCCCTCCTAACTAAGATTTTTTATTTCAGCTATAAACTTTGATGATAATTCTTCAGCGCTATTTTGAGATTTTGCTTCAGAATAAACCCTAATAATTGGCTCAGTGTTACTTTTTCTAAGCTGAACCCATGAGTCTTTAAAATCAATTTTTAAACCATCTTGAGTGTTTAATTTCTGTTTTGAATACTTTCTTTTTAAATTTCCCAAAATTATATCAAAGTCTAAGTTTTTATTCAATCTAACCTTCTGTTTTGACATAAAATAATTAGGATAGGTGCTTCTAAGCTGGGAACAAGAGATATTAAGCTTTGACAAATATGTTAGAAATAAAGCAATTCCTACTAATGCATCACGCCCATAATGAAGCTCTGGTAATATAATACCACCATTACCTTCACCTCCTATAACTGCATTTTTTTCTTTCATCATTTCAACAACATTTACTTCACCGACAGCACTAAAAAAGTGATCACATCCATTTAACTCAGAAATATCTTTAAGCGCTCTAGATGAACTTAAATTGCTTACTGTATTACCAGGATTGTTTTTTAAAAAATAATCTGCGCAAGCAACTAATGTGTATTCTTCTCCAAATACTTCTCCATTTTCAGAGACAAAAGCCAATCTATCTACATCTGGATCAACAACAATTCCAAGATCCGCTTTTTCTTTTATTACCAATTCTGACAAGTCCCTCAAATTTTCTTTAAGCGGCTCAGGGTTATGAGGAAATTCACCATTTGGCTTACAATACAATTTAACAACATTAACTCCTAGCTTTTTTAGTAAGTCAGGCACCGCTATCCCGCCGGTTGAATTAACTGCGTCAACTACAACTTTAAAATTCCTGCTTTTCACCTGATCAACATCAACACTGGAGAGGTTAATTATCATATCAGTATGTATATCAATATATCTATTATTAAATTCAACACAACCAATGTCTTTCTTAATATCAATATAAGGATTTGAATTAGCTATCTCCAAAAGCTTTTCGCCATCCTTAGCATTTATAAATTCACCTTTACTATTTAACAACTTTAATGCATTCCAGTTTTTTGGATTATGACTAGCTGTAATAATAATTCCAGCATCTGCATTTTCCAATGGGACAGCAATTTCGACAGTTGGAGTTGTTGATAATCCTAAACAAACTATATTTAAGCCCATTTTTGTCAGAGTATCAAGCACTAAGTCCTCTACCATTTTACCTGATATTCTAGCATCTCTCCCAATAACAATTTTATTATTTACAATTCTATTTTCAGATTTTAGCCACAAAACAAATGATTTAGTGTAAAGAATAATATCCTCTTTTGTCAAGTCTTCACCTTTTCTGTCTCCAATGGTTCCTCTTATCCCTGAAATAGATTTTATAAGTGGCATTATAATTGTTTTTTGCAAATATACTTTTAATTATACTAGTGTAAAAAATTGAATTTGTAAATTCGGATAAAATACCAATATTGAAATATTTATTCAAATACTGTATACTATTTATATTTATTTTTTCATGTAATAAACCTAATGAAGGTCCTCTGTCCAAAAATGCTATGGTTGTTTCTGCAAGAGAGGAAGCCAGTAGAATCGGAGTAGAAATTCTTAAAAAGGGAGGTAATGCTTTTGACGCGATGATGGGAACTGAATTAGCATTGGCAGTTTCATATCCATCAGCTGGAAATATAGGTGGTGGTGGTTTTATGGTTTACAGAAAATCAAATGGTAAAACTGGAGCATTAGATTACAGGGAAAAAGCACCGATTAATTCTACAAGGGATATGTATCTAGATCGAAATGATAATATAATTGAGGGATTAAGTATGATTGGAGGACTTTCTGTTGGTGTTCCTGGTACAATTGCTGGAATTTTTGAAGCTCATGAAAAATTTGGTTCACTTAACATTGAAGAGATAATTACTCCGGTTATTCATTTAGCAAAAAACGGAGTAATTGTTACAGAAAATCAAATAAATAGAATCAATGAAAATCGAAAATATTTTCAATTGGCAAATAAATCAAAAATATTATATGACAAAAATTTTCAGACTAATGATACAATTAAAAATCTAAAACTTGCAGCAACCCTCGAAAAGATAATGATAAATGGAAAAGATGAGTTTTACAAAGGAAACACAGCAAAAAAAATAGTAAAATTTATAAACGAGAATGGAGGAATAATTACAATGGAAGATCTTGAAAATTATGAGCCTGTTTGGAGAGATCCTGTTATTTTTAACTATGATGGGTTAAAAATCATTTCTATGTCTCCTCCCTCTAGTGGTGGAATTTGTATTAATCAAATCTTAAAAATGATTGAACCGTACAATTTAAAATCATATGGACAAAATTCTACAGATTACATAAAGTTATTAGTTGAAGCCGAAAGAAGATCATTTGCTGATAGAAGTCATTTTTTAGGTGATCCAGATTTTGTTTCAATTCCAATTGGAAAGCTTACAAATGAAGATTATTTAAAAGATCGCATGAAAGATTTTTCTTTCGAAAAACCAACACATTCTGATGAAATTGATTACGGAAATATTGAAATTTATGAGAGTGATGAGACTACACATTATTCCATCGTGGATCAATTTGGAAATGCAATTGCAGTAACAACCACATTAAATGGAACATTTGGATCAAAATTATATTTAAATGAATTAGGTTTCTTTTTAAACAATGAAATGGATGATTTTTCAATTAAACCGGGCTATCCTAACATGTATGGTTTGATTGGTGGTGAAGCCAATAAAATTGAACCAATGAAAAGAATGTTAAGTTCAATGAGCCCTACCATTGTTGAAAAAGAAGGTGAATTATATATGACATTAGGTACACCTGGTGGGTCAACAATTATCACCTCGGTTGTACAAACTATTTTGAATGTTCATGAATTTGAAATGACAATGAATGAAGCTGTAAATTCACCAAGATTTCATCATCAATGGAAGCCTGACTCTATCAGAATTGAATCGGATTACTTTAATATGAAAGTTAAAGAACAACTAATTAAATCAGGATATAAATTAAATGACAAGGGTCCTATTGGTCGAGTCGACGGAATATTAGTAAGAGAAGATAAAATGTTAGAAGGTGGCGCCGATAAAAGAGGTGATGATAGTGCTATAGGTTTTTAGATTTTTATGAGTAATGTAAATAATATATTAATTTATGGTGCTAAATCAAATAACTTAAAAGATTTAGATCTTGCTATTCCTAGGGACAAACTTGTAGTAATAACTGGACTTTCAGGCAGTGGAAAATCTTCTTTGGCATTTGACACTATATACGCTGAAGGACAAAGAAGATATGTCGAAACTTTTTCCGCTTACGCTAGACAATTTTTATCCAAATTAGAAAGACCAGATGTTGATAAAATTGAAGGTTTATCTCCTGTTATTTCAATTGAACAGAAAACTGTAAACAAATCTCCTCGTTCAACTGTAGGCACAACTACTGAAATATATGATTTTTTAAGACTACTTTTTTCAAGATGTTCTGAAGCCTACAGTTATGTGACAGGTAAAAAAATGGTTAGCTATACAACTGATCAAATTGTTAATCTTATTGAATCTGTATTCCTAGACAAGAAAATTATACTATTATCCCCTGTAGTTAAGTCAAGAAAAGGTAATTATCAGGAACTATTTCAGCAGACTGTTAAAAAGGGATTTACTCAATGCCGAATTGACGGTAAGATTGAGGATATTTCAAATAGCACAAGTCTTGAAAGATACAAGAATCATGATATTGAAATAGTGATTGATAAACTTTTTCTTGAAAAAAATAAATTTTCTAAAAAAAGACTTAGAGAAAGTATTGAGACCTGTTTTTTTCACGGAAACAATTCAATACTCATTATTGATAATGAAACCAATGATGCAAGATACTTTAGTTTAAATTTAATGTGTGAAGATTCGGGCATTTCATATCAGATTCCAGACCCAAATAACTTTTCTTTTAATTCACCTAGAGGTGCTTGTGAAAAATGCAAAGGATTAGGGGTAATCAAAGAAATTGACTTACAAAAAATTATTCCAGATGATAAAATTTCAATTAATGATGGGGGTATTGATTTGATTAAATCAAAAAAATCATGGATATATAAGCAAATTGAGCTTATTGCAAAAAAGTTTAAATTCTCATTAGATGATCCGATAAAAAAAATCCCAAAAAAGGGAATGAATGCTATTTTATATGGTTTAAAGGACGAAATTGTTGTTGAAAATAAATCAATAGGGGTTAATATTGATTATTTGATATCATTCGAAGGCATTAGCAACTTTATAGTTGAACAATACCAAAATAACGATTCTATTAGATTAAAAAGATGGGCAAATAATTATTTTAAGGAAGTTTTATGTGATAGTTGTAAGGGTTCCAGATTAAAAATAGAGGCACTATATTTTAAAATTAATGATAAAAATATCAATGAAATTGTAAACCTAGAAATTAAAGATTTAGGAATTTGGTTTAAAAACCTTCCTTCCATGCTAAATGACAAACAAAAAATTATTTCTGAGGAAATTATAAAAGAAATATCCGAAAGGATAAAGTTTCTTAATGATGTTGGTCTTGGTTACTTAACCCTTAATAGATCTTCTAAATCTCTCTCTGGTGGGGAAAGCCAAAGAATTAGATTAGCATCTCAAATAGGCTCTCAATTAACTGGGGTCTTATATATATTAGATGAGCCTAGTATTGGTCTGCATCAAAGTGATAATCAAAAACTCATTAATTCACTAATAAATCTTCGTGATATTGGAAATTCAATCATAGTTGTAGAACATGATAGAGATATGATATTAAACTCAGATCATATAATAGATATTGGGCCTTTTGCCGGCAAATACGGAGGTGAAATAATTTTTTCTGGAAACAAAAAGGATTTACTTAAGTGTGATTCCTTAACCGCACAATATATTAACAATAAAAGAAAAATATCTGTTCCCAAAAATCATAGACTAGGAAACGGTAAGTATATTGAATTAAAAGGCTGTAGGGGTAATAATTTAAAAAATATTGACCTAAAAATCCCTCTTAATACATTATCTGTAGTAACTGGCGTTTCTGGAAGTGGAAAATCTACATTAATTAATGAGACTTTATATCCTATTATTCATAATAAGATTTATAATGCTGAGAAAAATACACATGTGTACAAACAAATTAAGGGCTTGGAAGAAATTGATAAAATCGTTAATATCAATCAATCCCCAATAGGGAGGACTCCAAGAAGTAATCCGGCAACTTATTGTGGTGTATTTAGTGAGATCCGAAATATATACTCTAAGCTAAGCGAATCAGTTATAAGGGGTTATAAACCCGGTAGATTTAGCTTTAATGTTTCAGGTGGAAGATGTGAGGAATGCAAAGGAGGCGGATTGAAACAAATTGAAATGAATTTTTTACCAGATGTATACATTGAATGTGAATCATGTATGGGAAAGAGATTTAATCGCGAAACATTACAAATTAAATATAAGGGCAAGTCAATTAATGATGTGCTTAATATGAGTATAAATGATGCAACAAGTTTTTTTGAACATATTCCAAAAATTTATAGAAAACTTAAAACTATTAAGGATGTTGGATTGGGTTATTTAACATTAGGTCAGCAAAGCACTACCCTTTCTGGAGGAGAAGCTCAAAGAATAAAATTATCGACTGAATTAAGCAAACGTGATACAGGGAATACTTTATATGTACTAGACGAACCAACTACCGGATTACACTTTGAAGATATAAGAGTTTTATTGGAAGTTATTGAAACACTGATAAATAAAGGAAATTCAGTAATTATAATCGAACACAATATGGATGTCATAAAAAAAGCTGATTATATAATTGATCTAGGTCCTGAGGGTGGTAAAAATGGTGGAGAAATGATTTTTCAAGGATTTATTGACCGATTCTTAGATTGTAAATCCAGCGTAACTGCTGATTTTCTTAAAAAAGAACTAACTTAGTTAATATAAATGAAGGAAAGAAGAAATAAAAAATGGAATGAAACTAAAACAAATGACTCATGGTCAATTTTTAAAATCATGGGTGAATTTGTTGAAGGATATGAAAAATTAAGTGCCATTGGGCCTTGCATTTCAATTTTTGGGTCGGCAAGAACAAAACCAGAGCATAAATACTACAAATTAGCCGAAGAAATTTCTGAAGCTATTGTTGAAAGGGGCTATGGTGTTATCACAGGAGGTGGCCCTGGAATTATGGAAGCCGCCAATAAAGGTGCAAATCGTGTAAAGGGTAAATCTGTTGGGTTATGCATTAACTTACCTTTTGAGGATACTAATAATAAGTATATCGATAAAGATAAACAGTTAAACTTTGATTATTTCTTTGTTAGAAAGGTAATGTTTGTAAAATACGCGCAAGGTTTTGTTGTGATGCCTGGGGGTTTTGGAACTCTTGATGAACTCTTTGAAGCAGTCACCCTAATCCAAACCTATAAAGCAGAAAAATTTCCGATAATATTAGTAGGTACAGAATTTTGGAATGGTATGATTGATTGGATAAAAAAAACATTACTTAAAAACAATGAAAACATAAGTGAATCAGATTTAGATTTGTTTATTACAGCTGACACAAAAGAGGAGGTAATTGAAATCCTTGAGAAGTTTCATAAAGATTATATTTTTACTCCAAATTTTTAGTTTTCAGGTTACATACTAACAATTATACTTAAATAGCAAAAGAAAATTGCATATGCATTGATGATTAAGTAAATTTGCAATCTGCTATTTTAACATTTCATGCAATCTAAAAACAATAAAAACTCAATCTCATTTGACCAATTTAAAGAAGAGATTCTCGAGGACTACAGAGTTGCATTCACTAGCAGAGAATGTAGTATTATTGGAAGAAGAGAAGTTCTCACCGGAAAGGCAAGCTTTGGGATTTTTGGTGATGGAAAAGAGCTTCCACAAATTGCAATGGCAAAGTTTTTTAAAAAAGGCGATTTCCGTTCTGGATATTACAGAGACCAAACTTTTATGCTTTCACTGAATGAAGTGACTCCTAAACAATTTTTTGCAGGACTGTATGCTCATACTGACATTAACTATGACCCAATGAGTGCTGGTAGACAAATGGGCAGCTCGTTCTCAACTCACAGTCTTGATGTGGATTATAACTGGGTAAATCTAAATAATCAATATAACTCAAGCGCAGACTTATCTCCCACTGGAAGTCAAATGCCTAGGCTACTTGGATTAGCACAAGCCTCTAAAATTTATAAAGAAATTAAGATTTCTGATTCTGAAAAATTTACAAAAAACGGAAATGAAATTGCTTGGGGTACAATTGGTGATGCAGCCACAAGTGAGGGACATTTCTTTGAAAGCATAAATGCTGCAGGAGTAATGCAAATACCAATGGTTATAAGCATTTGGGATGACAACTATGGTATTTCCGTTCCAGCGGAATATCAAACAACAAAAGGGGATATTTCTGAGGTTTTAAAAGGTTTTAAAAGAGATAAAAATTCAAACGGATTTGAAATATTTAAAGTTAAAGGATGGGATTATGTTGAACTAATGAAAACATATGAAAAAGCAGAAGAGATTTGCAGAAATGAACATATTCCTGTGATAATTCATGTAAATGAACTTACACAACCTCTTGGACATTCAACATCAGGTTCTCATGAAAGATACAAATCAGAGGAAAGATTGAATTGGGAAAGGGATTATGATTGCATTAAAAAAATGAGAGAATGGATATTGGAAAACAAAATTGTCAAGTCTAAAGATTTAGATAAAATCGAAAGTGATAGTAAAAATAGTGTTAGTGAGTCCAAAATTGAAGCAAAAAGAAATTCAGTAAATGAAACAATTAATAATATAAGTGAACTAAACACAATTATAAAAGAAAATATCAACTCAAGCAATACTGATATTTCTGCTATCCTAGACAAATTAAATAAAATTAAAGAGCCTTATAAAAGTGATTTGTTTTCCTCTGCAAATAAAATTATAAGACTATTAATGCTGGAAAAAAACTCCGAAAGTAATTTGTTAAAAGAATGGTTAGGAAAACTTCATATGAAGACACAATATGATTACAGCTCTCATTTGTATAGTGAATCAAAATATAATCCATCAAATATTCCTGCTGTTAATCCTATTTACGATGAAAATTCAGAAATGGTAGATGGTAGAATTGTTTTGAGGGAAAATTTTAGAAAAATTTTAGAAAATCACGATAACGTTGTAATATTCGGACAAGATTCAGGAAAGATCGGAGGAGTAAACCAAGGGCTCGAAGGTCTTCAAGATATTTTTGGAGAATCAAGGGTTTTTGACACCGGAATTCGTGAAGCTACTATCATTGGCCAAGGTATTGGTTTATCCCTTAGAGGACTAAGGCCTATTGCAGAAATACAATACTTAGATTACCTACTCTATTCAATTCAAATTTTAAGTGATGACTTAGCTACACTTCATTACAGGACAAGAGGAAAGCAAAAAGCCCCCCTTATTGTAAGAACAAGAGGACACAGACTTGAAGGAATATGGCATTCAGGTTCACCTATGGGTGGTATGATAAACCTTTTACGTGGAATATATTTATTAGTTCCAAGAAATATGACGATTGCTGCAGGATTTTACAATGCTTTACTTAAAGGCGATCAACCTGCGATTGTTGTTGAATGCTTAAACGGCTACAGATCAAAAGAGAAAATTCCAAATAATATAGGGGAATTTACCGTTCAAATTGGTAGGGTTGAAAAAATAAAAACAGGTAGTGATATTACAGTGGTATCATATGGTTCAACTTTAAAGATAGTTGAAAAAGCTGCTGCAGAATTAGATAAATTTAATATTAGTTGTGAAATTATTGATTGTCAGTCATTAATTCCATTTGATTTAGATAATAATATACGTGAAAGCATAAAAAAGACAAACAGAGTCATAATTATTGACGAAGATTTTTCTGGTGGAGCTAGTGCATATATATTAGACAATCTAATAAATAAACAAAATATATACGATTATTTGGACAGCAAACCACATACTTTATCTGCACAGGATCATAGACCAGCATATGGAACAGATGGAGACTATTTTTCCAAACCTTCTGTCGATGAGGTTTTTAATAAAATTTATTCTATTATGAATGAACTAAATCCTGAAAAATACCCTATTTAACTTAAATTAATAATTTTTACCACCAGCTCTTTCAAAAGAGATGGTTCTGCTTTTTTAACACCTACTCCCTTAGAAAACATATCATAATCTCTTAAGATTGAAATAATACTCACAACCTGTTTCAAATCATAGTTTATTGACGCGGTTTTATATTCTTTTATGAAAAATGGGTTTACTCCCAAAATAGAAGCAATTTTAGTATCATTTAGTGTATTATTGGAGTGAAAAAGAAGTAGCTTGTTAAAGAAATCAAAAATTATTGATATTGTTACAACAATGGGGTTGGAATTTGGATTTTCAGAAAAATACTGAGCTATCTGAAATGCTTTATTATAATTTTTTTCACCCAATGCTTTTCTTAATTCAAAATTGTTGAACTCTTTTGAAATTCCTATATATTTCTCAATATCATCGGATTCAATTACTTTTTCTTTTTTCTTTATTTCAAGTAATTTATTAATCTCATTCGAAATCTTACTCAAGCTATTTCCTAAATGTTCATTTATAAGACTAACTGATTTTCTGTCGATTGAAAAACCAGCTAAATTAATAGTGTCGGATATCCAGTTTTGTACCTGATTATCATATAATTTCTTTGATTCAAAAACTTTGGCATTTTTTTTAAGCTCTTTAAACGATGTTTTTCTTTTATCAATCGACTTGTGCTTGTAATTAATTATTAAGATTGTGGATTTAAGTGGGGTTCTGAAATATTCAACTAAACCATCAAAAGTTCTGGATAAATCTTGAGCTTCTTTTATCAAGACAATTTGATATTTTGACATCAATGGATATTTTTTACAAACAGAAATTATTTGATCTACAGATGTTTCCTTGCCATACAAGATATTTAAGTTGAATTGTTTCTCCTCCTCAGTAAGTACATTTTCAAGAAATAAATTAGTTATATTGTCTATGTAAAACTCCTCCTCACCCATCAAAAGGTAAATGGGGGAAAAGTTTTTATTTTTTATATCATTTTTTATTTCAGAAATAGTATTCATTAATCTAAAAATTTATGTTAAAATTATCATTTCCAAATTATGAATTTAGATTAAAAAAAATTAATCAAAAGAGATTTATTTTTGATGAAGTCAGAAAAAAATTTGTCGAATTGACACCCGAGGAATGGGTAAGACAAAATTGTATTAGATTTCTAGAAAAAGAAAAAAAATTTAATAAAAGTTTAATTGCTGTAGAAAAAAAGATTAAACTAAACAATATTACTAAGAGATTTGATATTTTAGTTTATGAAAATGATGGATCATGTATACTACTTGTTGAATGTAAAGCGCCAAACATAAAAATTAAACAAAATAGCTTTGATCAAATTATTAGATATAATCAGGCTATAAATGCAAAATTTTTAATGGTTACAAATGGAATAATTCATTATTATTGTAAAATCGATAATATTCATAGCAAAATTGAATTCTTAAAAGAAATCCCTTCTAATATATGAATCTTGGAATTGTTATATTAAATTGGAATGGTGAAAATTTGATTAAAAAGTTTTTACCCTCTGTTATAAAGCACACACCTCAAATTCATAATATTTATTTAATTGATAATGGGTCCACTGATGATTCGGTTGAATTTATAAGGTCTAATTTTAACAGAGTAAAAATTATAAAATTGGACAAGAATTATGGATTTGCCAAGGGTTATAATCTTGGGCTAAAAAAAATAGAGGATGATATACTATGTCTTTTAAATAATGATGTTGAAGTTACTCAAAATTGGACTGAAAATATATTAAAACAATTTGTAGCTGAACCTAATACTGTTGTAATTCAACCTAAACTTAGGGATTATAATAATAAATCAAACTTTGACTATGCAGGCGCTGCTGGAGGATTTTTGGATAAATATGGATACCCATACTGTAATGGTAGAGTTTACAATAAGGTTGAAGAAGATTTTAATCAATTTGATAAAACAACGGAAATATTCTGGGCCTGTGGAGCTTGTTTATTTATAAGAAATAATATTTTTAAAAAATTTGGTGGTTTTGATGATTTATTCTGGGCTCATTTTGAAGAAATTGATCTTTGCTGGAGATTACAAAATCATGGATTTAAAATAAGATTTAATTCTAAATCTATTGTTTATCATGCTAACGGAGGCACATTAAATCAAAACAACCCAAGAAAAACTTACTATAATTATAGGAATATGTTATTTACAATCACAAAAAATTCAAAAAATAATTTATTCTTTTTGCTTATTGAGAAACTTTTTATTGATATAATCACTGCGTTATACATTTTATTTGACAAGGGAATAATGCATTTTACTGCAATAATTAAAGCATATCTTTCGTTTTATAAACATATTAACCTGTTAATTAAATTTAGGAAAAACAACAAAAGGAAAATAAAACATTATAAAATAAGATCAATAATTTGTGAATATCTATTTTACAAAAGGTGAAAATTTGACTTAATTAACTTTTCTTTTTTGCTACTTTTACTAAGTACAACTAACATTAAATATTATAAAATGAAAAAAACATTTTTTTTAAGCTTAATTACATTATTTGTAATGTCTTCATGTGTAAGTAAAAAAGAGTAT